>Ga0214544_1002339_pt1 | contig 39987 bp, 21 predicted proteins | sample CNSS3metaG_FD_160074 | JGI IMG/M metagenome (GOLD analysis project Ga0214544, IMG submission 160074) | Root nodule microbial communities from cowpea collected in UCLA plant growth center, Los Angeles, California, USA - CNSS3 | ecosystem: Host-associated > Plants > Roots > Nodule | place: USA...
TTGTATCTAAAATAATATATATATATATATATATACATATATATATATATATATATATATATAATTGGCCCACAATTTTATTTCTTGTAAATTGAACCTTGTGGACCAAATTAATTTTTCTGGCTCTCTTACAACTCACACCAAACTACTATACATTATTACACATTATATATCTCACAAAAAAAAAAAATCATCAAAGGAAACCATTTCTCTTTTATTAATATGCTTTATCTCCCTATTTATTTTTCTACTCTTTCTTCTCCATCACCTTATATATCCATTTAAATATCTTCGTCCATCAATTGTGAGTTAAATATATTTCTTAACTTGTGTTTAGATTGAAAGATAAATTTAAAAGAGCAAAAATAAGTGAATTTGATAGAAAATAAAAGTGAAATTGTTTGAAAAGTGAATAGAAATGAAGAAGAGGTTTTATAATTGATTTCATTGATATAATAAAATAATTTAAATATTTTTTTTTCCGTATTTTATCTTGTTTTGTGTTTTCCCCATAAACACTAAATACATATTTTTCTATCTACCGAAACAAACGGGACCTTAATAATAATTCAACTAATTGCTATTACTTTCCATCTCCATCTTATTTTTTATCCTCTAATAATACTTATTATGATATTGGATATTTTTATAACCAAGTATCACCACTATTTAAGATGACACATAACAACCACTGTTAAATATGACATACAATTTGTGATTAAAAGAAGTAATAATACCCTTTGTTATTATTAAAGACATGAGCAAGTAAAAAAAAAATTGATATTAATTTATTTCCTTATAAACTATTATTTGATTTTGGTACATTAATTTGATTTAATTTGCCCGTATCACTAAATTAGTATTATAGTTGAAAACTACGTCAAAATTTATTCTTAATGTTTCACTTCAATCATCACACTATTTTTACCTTTTATTTATACTGATATGATTAATATTTTTCACAGTTTTGTATACAAGCAATACAATCACATAGTTTAAGATTATAATAAGAGAAAATACATCTAATTTTTTCATATTATTATGTTGAGAATCGAAGACTTTATAATAAAAAATATCACTACTAAAAGACTCATTCCATGAATATTCATTGAGCAAGTAACATGTGAAAAAAAAGTAAAGAGTAACTAGTTAAATTTATTAATTGTAAGATAAATCATTATGCAAAAAGCCTTGTAAAGTATATAATTTTCATTTAATTAATGAAACATCATTTGAGAAAATATTTTGTTAAGAAGTATAATTTAAGCTAAACTCACCTACTATCAATCACTATTGGACCATCTTTATAATGTCTAGTCTCGTACTCAAGACTCAAAGTCCACATTTTAACACATTTCATGAATAAAAAAATGAGCAAAAATTGGATATCAAAATGCAATTTTTAATTTGAGAAAAATAATTTATGCATGCTTTGAATATAGAGGGTTTTGGAGAGGCTTCCACCTTCAAGAGCTTTTCAAATGTCATCTCTCTTTTATTCTCGTGTGTTTTTCTTTCGTTGTACTTGCATTCCTCTAAGATTTCAATTTATGCATGTGTCAAAGTGCTAAAGAAACAATTTGCATTCCATTTTTTCATATTCGAGCTCAAATTATATCATTGTTATTGATAAAATTTTAATAGTAACATATATTAGAAAGGGAAGCACATGCACCGTCTTCTAATTGTCATTTACATTAAGTTGATGCTCCACCAACTTCTTTTACCACCTTTGTTTTCAATTTTCACATTGCTCGAAATCCAAATGTGAATCTAAGTTCAACATTAAATAAAATTGAAAAAGATGAAAATGATATAAAGGATGAAGACTCATAAGCTTATTGTTTTAAAATTTTGGATTAAAGGTGATGTTAATCATTTGGACCATTTATTATACTTTTTATTCACACATACACGTGAGTGTTCATCACCGATATATGTGATTTATTTCAAAGAAATTGGATTATAACCCTCTTTTTCACAATAAATTTGAAAAAAAACTTTAACTTACTAAGGTATACACATACTTGCTATTTTTTAGTTAGATTTTCACATTATAAAATTATTTAACTGAAATTTTTTGTGGACCATATACCTCCTTTGCTTTTAACATCCAAATAAAATTCATATTTTAATGGACGGTTTGTTACATGGCACACTTTTGCATGTATTTTAATATGGTTGAACTTGGTATTTTTGTTCTCAAATTCTGTATTTCTTTTTTGGATAATGATATTTTGATTACTAAATTTTGACAACTTTCTCTTACAACATGAGGTGACATTTTCTAAGTGGTCTTGGAATATTGAAAATGAAAAAATTAAAAACCACTTAAAAGATGGTGGTAAAAGAAAGTTGTCAAAATTTAATAATCAAAAAATCATTTTCCTTTTTTTTTGTTTCACTTTTGAAAACCACATATGTTTTGTATCATTGTCTATTCCTTTTTTGACCAGAAATCATAACTCTCAGATATGCAATAGGCCCACAGTTATTCATTGTAACTTATCCTTATTTTCTTGATTCTCTTATAAAATATCTAAATCACTCTATTGATTATTACAACTATTTTAGAAAAAAATATCAAACAAAATAATTTATTTGTTACTAAAAATATTTCTCATTCTCTTTTTTTTTTTGAAAGGTCGTGGGTTCAATTGACGAAAAATAGCGACTAACATTTGTGGAAAAAAAAAAGTTCTCTCTCTACATATCCAATTCAATATCATTTTTCCATTTCAAATCTCACATGCATCCTCCTTTTCTACCTTAAGAATGATTCAACTATGTAATGTAACTCCCCCATCATCCACCCCACTTTCTTCCTCTGATGACAACACCATTGATGATGCTACTGATTCTTCCTCTCAACCAAAATCCTCCTCCTCCTCATCATCACCATGGGTTCCAAGAACAATGTACCTTATCCATGTTCTTTAGATGGCAATTAGAACATTGTTGATGAGTTCTATTTAAGTTTTTTCATGGTGTATTAGTTTTCATTAGTTTTTCTTTCACCTTCTTTTATTATTAAGTGTCATTAGATAGGTAAGCATGAGAATTTGTAGATTTATTTTTGGCGAAATCTAAGTGGTAGTAATGTTTTGATGGACTTGTTTGTGTTGGTAATTTGTGCAACTCTTTTTTATTCTAGAACTATTGTACGTGATGATGTTGGTTTGAATGTGTTCTTCAGTTATGATTTTAGAATTACATGCAGAATTTTGTTATATAAATTTTGAACAACCCGACAAATAAAAGAGAATTAATTATCAATTCATAGCTGGATAAGAATTAATTATGAATGAATAATTATTCTATTTTTAATATTTATATAACTTACAGTTATTTTATATTCACTTTTTTATTCATTTATAAATATTTAAATTTTAAAAAAATTTATATTAATATAGGCCATTTTATTTGTTTGATTTTAAAATCTCTTTATAGATAATGTGGTCAAATTTTTACGAATCAAATTAATGTGGTAAAAGGAAACATATTTGTTATATTCTATGGCATTCAATGCAAACATTAAAATTACTTTATTTATTATTGGGGAATCCCCGCATTGACTGGGTATAGATATGGGTATGGGAAATCCCCGACTTTTTCAATTGGGTACGGGGATGAGCATGAGGATGTACATGTCCCCGTCATAATACTCGTCCCCGTCATATCTTCATCCTTGTTTAAATTATTAAAATATTCAAAATTAATTAAGTAACCTTATATATATATATATATATATATATATATATATATATATATATATATATATATATATACTTTCTATTTTTTATTTTTTCTAATTATTTGGTTTGTCATGAAATTCATTCGCATCTCCAATATATTTTTCAACTTATCATAACATTTATGTAATTATGTTAAAATGATGTATGTCAATTAATTTTTTGGTTAAAATATCTTTTTGGTCCCAATTTTCATCAAGTTTTTTCAAATAAGTCCTAATTTTGGTTTTGTGTTCAAATAGGTCCCAATTTTCGTCAATTATTTTCAATTGGGTCCTTTTTTGTTAACACCGTTTAAATCATTAACGGCCATGAACAGTGACTGCCACGTGTCATTTCATGGTTTTTTTGAATTTTTTTATTTTTATTTTATTTTTTATTTTTAAATTTTTATTTTTTTTAAATGTACACGTGTCAACCCAGGAGTGTGCCACATGTCACTTTGTGGTTTTTTTGAATTTTTTATTTTATTTTTTATTTTATTTTTTAAATGTCCACGTGTCAATCTAATAGTGTGCCACGTGTCAAAGTCAATATTCTATACTCAATTTGGTCCCTATATTTGTTATTTTTGTTCAATTAGGTCCTAATTTTTGTTAAGATTAACCAATTTGGTCCCTATAGAAGATGTGACCAATTTAATTTTTATATCAAAGTTATAATGATGTGAATTTTAATATATTAAATAAAGATATTTAATAAAAAATATGAATTTTAATATAAAAATTAAATTTGGTTTTAATTTTGAGAGGAACCAAATTGGTTAATGTTAACAAAAATTGGGACCTAATTGAACAAAAATAACAAATATAGGGACCAAATTGAATTTAGAACATTGACTTTGACACGTGGCACGCTACTAGGTTGACACATGGACATTTAAAAAAAAATTTAAAAAATTTAAATTTTTTTAAAAAAATTCAAAAAAAATTCATAAAAACCACGAAGTGACACGTGGCACACTCCTAGGTTGACACGTGTATATTTAAAAAAAATTAACAAAATTTTTAAAAAAAATTTAAAAAATTTAAAAAAATTCAAAAAAATAAAAATAAAAATTCAAAAAAACCATGAAGTGACACGTGCCGTTAATGATTTAAACGGTGTTAGCAAAAAAGAACCCAATTGAACAAAATTGACGAAAATTGGGACCTATTTGAACACAAAACCAAAATTAGGACTTGTCTGAAAAAACTTGACGAAAATTGGGACAAAAAATATATTTTAACCTAATTTTTTTTTATGTCTTACGTTTGAATATTTCTATTATTTTTTAATATTATTATTTATTGTATATTTTCCTTTCACCTGAGAATGTTTAATACTCTCAATTTAAGTGTTTAATAACATAAACCTTTCATTTATTAGGTAATATAAAAAAAAATTCTTTACTTTATTAATTTTTGTTTCATTTGAATAACTCTTTTGTTTTGCTAAAATAATTTTTATTGTTTCTCAACCATTGAGTATATATGTTGATATTTAAAAACTTTTCTTAAATCTCTAATGTATTTTTCATCTTATCATACCTTTAATTATACTGTTTTTTCATTAAGCGATTCTTTTTAATAGTCTCTCAAATTGTTTACAAGATACACATTTGTTAATTTTTTTATATTTTTATTTGTTGTTTATTTTCATCACATAGAATACTATTTTGATATATTTTATCTATTTATTTTTTATTTTCTAACTCATTATCAATCATACTGTAATTTTTTCATTGTAATTGTATAAATAACTTTTATTTGCTATAATATAAAAATTTAATATAATTGCCATGAATGTTTTTTTGTCAACATCCAACATATATTAGAGTTCAAAAGATACAAGATCTATGTTAAAATTTTATTATTATAATTATTATTTGTTTTTTGCGTCACTTTGATCAAATGATGTATTATAACTTTTATTAGTGTATAAAACAAAGATTCATTAAAATTTAAAAATTGAAGTAAACAAACATTTAAAATATATTTTAATTTGAATATTTGTTTTCTTTTTATATTTTTTTTTAAATATTTTTAAATTTTATCAACTAAATTTCATTAACGTTTGCAAATTCAATAAATGTTTTGGTTCTTATGAAATTTTATTTGGTATTCTAATCTAAAATGTAAACAATTATAATTTATTTCAAAGTATTTGATATCGAATAAACAAACATCCTCCTCATATTAAATATTTGATAATATTATGTTTAGTTTACTGTAGTTTTTTATTATTTTATAAAAAATAATTAAAATTAATATTGAAGTAGTAAGAAAACGTGTACGTGTATGAGTATGAGATTATACCCGTTACCCCATGGGGATGGGGATGGGATAAAAATTTGATACCTGTTGGGTTTGGATATGGGATAGAGATAAATATTTTTACGGAGATGGGTATGAGATAACGAAATTCGTCCCCATCCCGTCCCGTTGCCATCCCTCAGTGTATTTCTGCTGAGTAGATTTAACCTTATGTCATAATAATGTAATTTTTTTAGCTCCTTTTCTATTTAGCTTAGAGTAATATCTTATTCATTAAGTTTTATCATAAGAAAAATCTACTTAAATTTTAAAAAGAAAAAAAAAACTACGAGAGCCGATTTTCGACTAAAGCAAATAAAAACAATAGCGAGAAAATGTGTGTTTAATATGTGAAAATTAATATGCAAAAAAAAATTTGAAATAATAATTTAATCCACCTAACCCATTTAACTATAGTTTATCTAGTGACTAATGCATGTGTATAATACGATGGCAGAATTTGGATAAAAGTTGTAGGGGTGTCAGATTAATTTTTTTAAATATATAAATTGTTTTTATTAATTAAATAAATGAACTTTTTAATTTTTTTTTATTTAAATTATTTTTTCACATCGATTCACGAATGTATTTTTTAATTTCTAATATTTTTATTTTCTATTCCAATTTTAAACTATTCAACTAATTTATTATGTGTAATAAAATTTGTAATGCAATCAAGATATATTCATAACATTTTACAAATTTAAACTAAAAATAAAAAATTCCTAAATTTCACAATTTATAGTTATACTAATATGAGGAAAATTATAATCAAGTTCATGCCAATTTCATAAAAGAATTCTTAAAATTTTGATTAAGGTTCATATTAATTTGAGAAAAACATCGTAATAAGAATAAGAAAATCATAAATTTAAGATACATAAATCATAATAGAATATTAATTTTGATTTATGAGACATATTGTAATAATACATTCATCAATCTATCTGTTTTTCAGTATTTTTCCCGATTATCTTTTTATCTTTCTTTTTACTTTCATACTTTCTTGATAATTCACTAAAAAAGAATCTTATATACAAAGACAAAATCCTATTTTTTTTATTAATGAACATCCATCAAATTATTTTTTATTTTATATTTTAAAAAATAAAAAAACATAAAAAAATAATATATATAAATAAAATAATAAAAAATTTTCAAAACTTAATATATATATATATATATATATATATATATATATATAATATAATTTAAAATTAAAGACTTTCGGAAAAACCATTACTCTCTTTAGTCATAACCATGTTCCGCCGATGGTATCCTCTGTGTTATCAAATATATTATTTGATGTCTACAACATTAATATATTTGTTTTATGCATTTTCTTATTCATTAAAAATAATGCATTTTATTTTAGTTATTTTAAAATTTGAAGAAAGAAACTTAAGGAACTACCAGGGCATGTGTTTAAAAATATAAGAGGTCAAGAAAAACGTATGATTGTGGTAAAAGGTAGATAAAAATTAAATGAAGTAATAATTAATTATAATATTTTTAAAAGTAAAAAATCTCGGAAAAGATTCATGTACAATTTTAGTGGAATATTTTTATGATATTTATTGTGGATAAAAATAATTTCAATAAATAATAATAATAACAAAGTAAAACTATTAATATCATTTGAGAAATCTCTCGACTTATTTTCTAAAAAATCCTAATTATTTTTTACTTTAAAAACCTTCAAAATAAGCTTGGTTTTAATACTTTTTAAGAAAATAAAACAATTATGTTCATTGGTCATTATATATGACAAATAAAGTGACGCTACTAGAAAATCTTCCATTAAATATTAATTTTTGTGTAAAAAAATTATTAATCATTATAATAATCAATTTAAATATTAATTTATAAATAATAAATTATTATTATTAAAACAGTTATCATAAATAAAAAATAAAAAATTATAATTTACTTTTAAATTTGTTTTTAAAATTTAGTCATTAAAAAAATAGTTTATAAATCAATGACGAAATATTAGTTATTAAAGATCTGATTATCAAAATTAGCTTTTAAATTAATCTTTAATTAATTAATTTATAATTAATTTTAATTTTAATTTATAATAATAATTATTTTAATAACTAATAAATTTTTATTTTAATAATTTTTTATTATTAAAATTAATTATTATTTAAGATTTTTGTTGTAATATAATAATAAAAAAAATATGTTTAATATAAAAATAATTTGGAATGCTCGGTACAATTCAACGCTAGCGTTGATTTAGAATTTTTTAGTCAACTGAAATACATAAATATTAATAATATATGTTTTTTAAATTAAGTACGAATGAGAATAAGCATTTGTATATCTGTTCACACGTTCGTAAATGTCTCTTTTAAGTTATCAAAATAATTTTAACTTATTTTATACTGAATTTTATGTAATTATAGTTTTTATCTTTATCCAACAAAGTTGAGACATAAATTTTATACTCAAAATAAATATAAATTTAAATATAAAAAAGAAATCAAATTTTCTTTAATTTAATTTCATGGAGTTATCATCTCTACTAATTAGAGATAACATTGAACTTGTACATGTATATATTGTTCAGACCCATTTCAATTTTAACGAAAATTTTTACAGCTACAAATATGAGTATACATAATATTTAATTTTTAGATTAGGTATAGAGATCCGAATAAATATCTATGTATCTTCGTCCTATTTCAATACTCATTCCAATATTATTTTTTTTATCTACTTCTTACTCATCAAAATTTATTTATATTTTTTCTAGGTTCTTACGTAAATCAATATCTTGCATTAATTCTTATTATTATTTAATGAATTCCCACGCTTCAAAGTTATTTAACCAAAACAAACAATTGTTTTAAACTTTTTGTTCTTTAATTTAACGTAAACCTATACAAGAAGAAATACTTGTGATGAAATAAATAATATCATTAAAAAAATACGAAAAAATAAAAACCAAGACGTTGTCAACAATGATTAATATCGGAACATATGTAGAAAAGAAAGTTTGAAATATTCTTTCCCATTTATTCTCGTCTTCTAATGTTATTAATATTGGTCAGAAATATCGTTTACAGTTCTTGATTTTTGTTCTGTATTGGATTTTGAATATGACATCTGTCACTGCTATTAATTAAAAGAAAACCAAATGAAAAGGAAAGAGATAATTACTTCTATTTATACAATCAACTTTAGAGCACTAAACAAATGTTTAAAATGTGTAAATTCATTGTAATATATTTCTGTTTTTTCCTTGTTATTAAAATGGTGACCTTGGTTATATTAACATTTTGTAATAATCTTTTTGAACATATTAACATTATTTAACCTTTTCATTCTTATTTATTATTTATATATATATATATATATATATAAAGAAAATAAAAATGAAAGAAATCGAGCAGTGACTTGTTAGAACTTTGAATTCATCTAATCTCCACTCATGTTTTCTTCTTGTATTTTTGATAGATAAATGATATATTTTGGGTCAAAATTGACCGCGTCAATCTCTTCACCAGGTAGTCTTTTATAGCATAAAATATAAATAAACAATTATCTGGTCTTCCCAAATTAAATTAATTTAATAATTCATTTATGAAACATTAATACTAATTATTATTATTATTATTATTATTATTATTTTATTTTTCGTATATTTATATACCTTGCATTTAATTTTTCAATTTAACATCAAAATAAAAGGTTTATATTTGTTTTTTTTAATGATTTTACAACTCCTTGTCTTCAATACTTTCAATTTATTTTATTAATAAAAATGATTATTTTTGAAAAATATTTTATTGAAAAAATTGTCAAAATTATTAAATAGAAACATTTTTTTTATCGAAGTTACAAAAATAAAGTAATAAAGTTTTAATTTTTCTTTTATCAAAAACAGTTGTTTGTCAAAGTTTATCACACAAAACTTTGTTAAAATATCATTTTTTCTTTTATTAAATTCATGTAGTTAAATTAAAAAATATTATTGTATTCAATTGCATTCAATGCTAAACACTAAAAAAAAAATTATTGTAATGGAAATCGAGAGACAAATGTTGGTGTCCGACATGTAAGATAGTTTAATATGATATTATCTTCTTCCCTAATTTATTGAGAAGTTTATTATGAAATAAATTTTAAGTTTAATACAATTGTACAAAATTAGTTTATAAGCTAGGATTTATCGTTATTTATATACTCTAAATTTGTATTATTTTTAATTTATATGCAATTTACAACATAAATTTTCACACCAAAACATATATATTTGGAGTATAAAATTAGATATTAGCGGTGTAATTTAATAATGGTGATATGATAAATTCAACAAAATAATAAATTTGGTTAGAATATGATTCAAATGGTACTGATATCATTTTAAAAAATAGATTTTAAACTTAACTATTATTCTGTAAAGTTTAGGGTTTAGGATTTCCTTATCTTTGATCTATACAAAATTTTCAACAATATTTGGAAAAAAACATAATGCTTTTTGTGTAATTAACAAATTACCACAATACTTTCTATTCATCTAAATTCTTTCTTTATATTTTATGAAAAGTTCAACTTAGATTGTATTTTTCCTCAACACAACTTATGATCTGACGCAATTTTTTCAAATCCTTTTACAGTTAGTTTTTGGAGTAATGTCCTATCGATCAATATTCAGTTTTGGCATAAGGAAATCAACTGAAAAAAAAAATGGAAAAAAACAAAGATATTAGAAAAATAGTGGGAGCAAATAAAATTGTTTTGAAAACTTATTATGAGTCTTTAACTTGTGAAAGACAAAATTTATCAAGTCATATCAAATCCTCCCTATTCATTTAACCATCATTCATCTAATGACTATAATGTCATAAATTATGTAATTATAAATAATTCTAGCCATAGAAAATGCATCCCTGGATTGAGCATGTGAAAATTCATTTACCCTACCTTTTACCAAATATGTTTCCTATATGTCTACAAAAAAATTGTTTTATGTTTTTAATTTGTACAGTTTGTTTTCTCTAATTTTGTCAATAAATTAAACGACATTTATTTAAATTCTTAATATTATTGAAGAATCATATACTTATTCTTTAATAGAAATTTGTTGAGTCCGATTTCTTTACCGAACTTTTTGTGTTATCTTCTACTAAACATTAAAACATTTGTTTTAATATTTTAAAATTAGTGACTATAGATATATTATAAAAACACAGCAAAAAAATAACGTATAAAAACCAGTAAAGAATCCAACCTTATACTTGTCACCTCATCACTACATGTGTAAAAAATTAATATCATTTAAAAATATAAGAATAAAAGCAACACTTTTTCCTCCTTGTTCTCATTTTCTAACCACTGATAATATTGGATAGAGCACACTTGGTTGATGAGGCCCACTAAGCCATTTCAATTACAAATTTCATTATGTAACCTCCATATATACACCACAACACTCTCTCTGGTTTCTATCCATTTCATGTTTCTTTCTCTCTCTCTCTCTTTCATCCTTCTGTTTCTCTTTTGTCTCACTTGTATCCCTCTCAATACATCAATTTATGCACTCAATCATTTCATCATCTTTGCATAATCTTTTTTCAAAGTAATTCCAAAGTGAAGTACATATGCAGAATCTTTTTTCAGTGTCATTCACACTGAGTTAAGCTCCAGCAACAACTTCTGACACCTATGTTTTCAGTTTCCACACTGCGATGGCGATATTAATTGTGCTGCTTATTTTACTCTTCATTCATATACACGGGGGTGGTCATCACAAAGAGGGAAGAGGAATCACTGCAACGAGTCGTTGTGATTTTTCTCAGGGAAATTGGGTTGCTGATGAATCATACCCTCTTTATAATACCTCACAATGTCCCTTTATTCTCAAACAGTTTGATTGCATAAGAAATGGTCGTCCTGATAAAAACTATGTCAAGTACAGATGGCAGCCCAAAAACTGCAACTTACCAAGGTACACACATCCTTTATTTTCTCTTATTCTCTCAGTTTTCACATCATGGTATCGTTATTACTGACATTTTCTCCTTACGGTAGTAAATTTAAGTATGAATCTAAATCTTCTATTAAGTAAAAATGCAGAATTTAAACGGCATATAAGGATGAAGACTCTTAAATTTATTATCTTAAGATTTTAGGCTAAGAGTGAGTTCAATGTTAGACTTATGTCTCGTTCGTATTGTATCTCGTCAGTTAATCTTCTCTCGAAATATCCATCAGTGATATCAGAATGTTAAAGTTTTTGAATCAAGAGTGATCTTGTCTAGATATTTTCTGCGATGTCAATAAATAAAGAACACTGAGATGATTCAAAAGATTAATGGCAGTTCTGGATTTATGGATTTCTTCTATATTTATTGAACTTGAATATGACATCCGATGTAGATTTCACAATTTCCTTGGGGTCCACTTGTTACTTGCTTTCTAAGCCACTTAAAAAAGGGCTAACCACCAGAAGATAGAACAAGTGAGTTGTTATAAACATTTTAATATGTGTTCAATCTGTGCAATTTAAAGAAAAAAGTGTGAAATTAAGAGCATGTGGTTGTGATGTTGCTTTCACCTGTTTTATTATAATGGAATGCAGAGATGCAAGATTGGTTCTGAGAAAATAGTATTTGAATTTATGATTATGGTGATGGACCCACCTTAGAGTTGAATGGTGTGTACAGATTCAATGGCGAAGATCTGTTGAGAAGAGTGAGAGGGAAGAGTATTTTGTTTGTGGGGGACTCCTTGAGTTTGAATCAATGGCAATCACTCACTTGCATGCTTCACACGGCTGTGCCACGTGCCAACTACACCTCACTCAGAACTGGATCTTTATCCACCTTCACTTTTCCGGTTACAAACCACTCTCTCGTTGATTAACTTTTTCTTCTCTATATTCATAATCCTTTTCATCATTTAAATAAACCAATTAAGTTTTTCTCTGTCAAATATGTAGATGTATGATGTGAAGGTGAAGCTTTCACGTAACGCGTTTTTGGTGGATATTGCAAGTGAAAGCATTGGTAGAGTCCTGAAATTGGATTCGATTGAAGATGGAAAAAACTGGAAAGGAAATGATATACTCATATTCGACTCTTGGCATTGGTGGCTTCACATCGGAAGAAAACAACCGTACGCAGAATACAGACATTATTATTATTATTAATCCTAAAATAATCACACATGCAGTTTGGTTTGGTACTTCACTCTTCTCTTTCTGCAGATGGGATTTCATTCGAGAAGGAAACCACACGTACAAGGACATGGATCGCTTGGTCGCATACGAGAAAGGCTTGAAAACATGGGCCAGATGGGTTGAGGACAACGTTAACCCTAACAAAACAAGGGTCTTCTTTCAAGGAGTGTCTCCAGATCATCTCAGGTGTGTAAACTTTAACAATTTATGATTCTCACTAAATTTTGTTAGCACTTTGTTAGACAACAACTCTATAATCTTGTGAAAAAATTTTATTCACCTTTTGCTGTTGTTTATTCATACAATACATACTATATTTATAGACCCATATTTTTTGTACTCTCAACCGTTATAAACGGGTAACTCATTAATTATTTACACTTCAACGGCTAGTGCATTAATTACTCACAACAGCTAGTTTCTTAAAATCCAACAAATTTCTCATTCCAATTTCAACTTGATAATGTTTCCGTGTCCGACGTATATTAGTATTCGATAATATAGAATACTTTATCGATACTTATCAACGAAGTATCTAATTTATAAAGTAATTTTAGCGATAGTACTTCCATGAGAATAATTTATATTTGGTATACGTATCTATCCGTATATTATAGTGTGAATTAATGCAGTGGAGAAAAATGGGGTGAGGCAAAGGCAAGATTCTGTGAGGGGCAAATGGTGCCAATGTCTGGAACAAAGTATTCACACCCAGCTGAGACAGTGTTACAGAAGGTGTTGGGAAAGATGTCAAAGCATGTGAATTTGCTGAATATAACTGCATTGTCACAGATGAGAAAAGATGGTCACCCATCTGTTTATGGATTTGGTGGAAGAAGGAGCATGGATTGCAGTCACTGGTGTCTCCCTGGTGTTCCTGATACTTGGAATTTGCTTTTATATGCAGTTCTCATTCAAAATTAAGGTTTATCTTTATATATATAAATGGTTAGCAACTCTCATTCAATTAAATTCATATGTTTATTCTTATTGCTGTTGTTATTAAAGATAAAAACACTGAAAATTACAATTACAGTGGAATTTGTACAAAATATTAGAATTAGAAAATTTGTGATTAATGACCATTTGATAAGTGTGTCTAAGAATAAAAAAGTCCTACTCCACAAACATGATTCCAACCTTTTTTTTTTATCTCATATATAAGTGATGTTGGCTTGCATAGTCTCGTTTATTCTTATTTTACTGAAATTATGTATTATAAAAATTATTTTTGTTTTAATGCATTGAGAATGTACTTGTTAAGTATAAATTCAATATAAAATCAAGAAAGTCGTGTTTATAAAACATGATTTAGTCAGAGAAAAATAGAAGTTATATTTATAATAAACGTCTACAGTAAAATTAAAAAAAAATTATATAAAACAAAAACAAAAAACATACTTTTTTATGTGATGAAAAATAAAAAATTATAATTATAACTGGTCATAATTTTCATAAAATCATATTAGTTTTGGATTAACTCATGTAACTAATAACATGCTTTTTTTTTTTCATAAAAATATATAAGAAATAAAACAACATCCAAATAACATGGGCCACGAAAGTTCTATAGTAGTTTATTGGGCCTTAACTTTCAACCTAGGCTGCTTCTTCCTGCACTTTTCTTTTGTTACTGTACCACGTTAGTATTAGTAAGGGTTAAATATGTTTTTAGTTCCTTAATTTTCAGTTAATTTTAAAATTAATTTATTTCGAAATTTTGTACTAATTTAGTCTTTCATCTTTCGAAATACGTTAATTTAGTCCTTTTAATCAAATTTTGTTAAGTTTATTTGACATTTCAAACGCGTATCAAGATTATATATAAGTTGTTTATACTATTTGACACATTTTTTGCTTTAATGTTAGGTTAAATACTATTATGAAATGAGTTTTAAATGTCAAATAAACTTAACAAAATTTGATTAAAATGATTAAATCCACGTATTTCAAAAGATGAAAAACTAAATTGGTCCAAAGTTTCAAAATGAACTAATTCCAAAATTCACTGAAAGTTAAGAAACCAAAAACATATTTAAACCTAAGGAAAAAGGTTGTTTGACATCATCATTTGACAACTTATATAAAGATAAAATAGTGTTAACAAAAATTAACTTTTATGATTTTTAGAAGAAAGAGTAAGTAAATAATCATGAAAGGTAATATCAAATGGTAGTAAAAAAAAAAAGAATGATTTTAAAATACTAGTGTCCTATTAATAATGTCAATTAACAAAAATGTAAAATTATTGAAAGTCCCACGTATTGATAATGTCCATTAATAAAAATGGAGAAGCCACAGTTTGTTGGATCCCCTTCCATCATCCTCCACCTTCATTTTCACATACGAGCCTTCCATCTCCACCATACAAAATCTTCATCTTCTTCTTTCTTTTACTTCTCCATCACCACCGTTCTTATCACCTCCATTACCACCCACACAAACACCATCATTTTCTTATCCTCCATTCTTCTTACACAAAGGCCATTGGGGAATAAAATGGCTAGTAAAGAGGATATTGAACAAAAAGAAAAAAAAAAAAAAAAAAAAAAAGAAGTGGAGAGGATAATAAGATTATACATACATTTCATGTAACTTTTTTTTAACATATTTCCGACTCCGACCGGATCTTTCGGAGAATATTTTCAAATTCGAAAATATATTTTAAAATACATAATAAATAATCTATTTTTTATATATTTTGTATTAGATACTTGTTCTAGAATTTTTTTTTTTTCAAATAAGGTATTTTCAAATCTGAAAATACTTTCTAAAATACTCATTTTGAAATATATTTTTATTTTTTGAAATGAATGTTTAATTTTTTAATTTTTCTGAAACATAGTTAAATGTATTATAAACTATTTATCTTTTAATTTTAGAAATCAAATTATATCAAAATTTTATAAAAATGACAAATTTTAATTTCGATATTTGAGAAAGAAATGGTCAAAAGAGACGCGAGTTTAGGGAAGTCCAAAATGGAGTGCTGCATTCCCACAGCTTATCCAGCTGGCATACCAGTCGAATGCATGTCAACCTCTCGTGTCTGTCCCCACGCGCTCTCTTTTTTATATATATATATATATATATATATATATATATATATATATATATATTAAAAAATATCCTATACAATTTTTAACGATAACATATATTTATTAAAAAAATTAATATCAATATGTAAAACATAATTTGAAATAATAATTAATTTAACACAAAATATATAATTTTTTAAATGAATTGAAAAAAAATGATTACCCACGTAATGACTTTGAATTATGTTGTACCTGGTGGAATCATTATTAGACTGTGGATGCTATTGAGAGTCATAATTACGACTTCAAGAATCACACGTAGGACACTAACAAAAAAACACTCTTCGGTCCTCTTCATTTTTGTACCTATTATTCTTTAGATAAGTCCATGATAGTGATTTTGCAAACTCAAAGTTCAGAAAAATTAAATAAATAAAAAATATAGGACTAGATAAGTATGCTTTATGTAAAATATTTTATTTAGATTAGAGATAAAATTTTGATAAAACTTTTTCATTTGTATTTGATTAAGCAGTTTTTTTTATACAAATACCGGTTAAAAGCTAATTTATATAAACGTTTACGTTATAAAATGTTTAAAACATTAACATTTTAATATTGAAAATTTCTTATTATTAAGATTTGAATAATTATTAATTAATTAATTCTTTAGTTGCCAACTTTGCAAGTTTTAATGATTAACTAGTTAGTTTTACCGAGATTGTTATAATCATTTTTAACTTTAAACTACTTTGGTACATTTAATGTTACCTAACGTCATAATCAACGCGTTTTTTACGAGCTGAATATTTGTTGACCGTTGGATCAAGAAAGCCAATCAAAGCGCTTCAATAATAATATATTAATTAAGAGCTTTTTTTTTATGAAATTATTGCCTCCGTTATAAAATAATAATCCTTTTAGTTTTTTATATTGTTCTAAAACAATGTTTTATTAATTTGTTACACTATTTCTCCATTAAAATAATACCACTTGTGTTAAAAAAGACAAAAATAATTAAGAATGTATTTTAATAAATTTGTATTAGTTGAATATTTGTGTCAATATCTTAAAATATGACAGTTTAACCAATGAAATGGACTAGAATTGAATTATCTCTTCTGTCTTGTTCCGATGTTAATAAATAATTTTAAGAGTTAAATATGTTTTTAGTCTCTCAAATTTAAGTGAATTTTGAAAATAGTCATTCTTCAAAATTTTATATTAATTTAATTCTTCATCTTTAGAAATGCGTGAATTTAATCATTCTTACTAAATTTTATTAAGTTTATTTGACATTTTAAATGCATTTTATTATAATATTTGAGTTAACATTAAAGCGAAAATGTGTCAAACGGTATAAACAATTTAAATACTATTATGAAATATGCTTGAAACGTCAGATAAACTTAACCAAATTTGGTTAAAAGGATTAAATTCACGTATCTTTAAAGATGAATGACTAGATTGGTTGAAAGTTTTGAAGAGAAACTAATTCCAAATTTTACTGCAATTTGAGGGACAAAAAGATATTTAACCCTAATTTCAATTTATGTTAAAAATTATATAAATACAGAAGACCATAAAAGGTTATATTGCATTTTTCATAACTCGTTAAATATGTGCAATGGATGTTTTTTAAGAAATTTCAATATGAGTTTGGAAAAATTAACCAGTTTACTAAGAAGTAAAAGATAAAGATGAGAGAGTGGTAATCGAGTAGACTTGGAAAATATTTTGGTAATATAGGAAAATAATCATCAAGTACTAGTTTAATAATGATTAAAAAATAGTTATTTTAAATTTGATGAGTAGAGATATATTAATTGATAAATTTACGTTGATATGCAATATAAATTGTCTATTTACATCATATTTGTTTGATTTTTTTTGTCACATATGGAAATCTTTAAAAAACTACCCAATAAACAAATAAAAATGCAATTACACAAATTAAGTTTGTAATTTTACTCTTGTATAATTTTTGTCTCTTACATAAATTGACATGTTATATCATATTAGTTGTTTTCGATAAAATTAAATTATTAAAAATCAAATGATTAAAATAATATAATATTAGAATATATTACTTGAACCAAATTGAATTAAACTCAAAAGAGTAAATGCTCAATTAATATGTTTTAATGATATGTTTTTAACTCTTTTTGTGACCTTGAAATCCTTGAAAAAAACTATTACGTACACTCAAACTTTTTATCATTGTTTTTCCCTATGGGATTTTAATCTGGGAACGTGGCTCAAAGAATACATTTGAAATAAAAAACAATAATAATTTTTCTTTTTCATAATGTGAATATAAATAAAATTAAATTATGGATGTGATATGATTTTGTGTTGATGATAGTGATTGTAGAAGAAAAATAGTGAATGTGATTTTATGAGTGTGAGATTTTGTTTCAATTGAGATTATTGCTTAGAAAAAGTTTATAATTTCATGTTCTATTTGGCGGGTATCGTTGGTTTTGTCCCCTTATGTTAGTGTATGAAATTTGTAGTTTCTTTAGGTTTTTACTTCTTATTTCCTTAATTTTCATTAACATGAAAAATTTCTAATAAATAAAATTACAAACGGTATTTATTTTCATCACAAAGAACATAGATATATGAAACAATAAATCATTAATAATTCATTTATATTCTTTAAGTCATCATTTTAGTTTAATATTAAGCACATTATTTTATCTAAAGTTTCATAAATGATAAAGCTTCTTAAGGATTTTGAATACCTACAAACTGCTATGCACCTACTATGTCTAATATTATTTATAGCTCTACGATTTTATAAAAAGATTATAAGTTCTTCTATAATATATATATATATATATATATATATATATATATATATATATATTATATATTATGACCTTTATATTTATAAGTGCTATATGTTATCTTTGTATTAATTTTGTTGTGCATAATTGTTTTTTCTTTGGTATTGAAATATTTAATTATAATGATATTTTGATTAATAAATTTTGATAATTTTTTTTTTAATATGAGGTAAGTAGTTAAGAACGAGAAAATGAAAAAGTGAAAAACTATTTAAAAAATAATATCTAAAATTGTAAGAGAAATTGTTAAAATTTAATAGTTAAATAATATTTTTTTATATTTAAATATAAAAGCATGTACTTTTAAAGATAGGAATTGTTGTTGTAATTTTTTCATTATATTAAAATCTTTGATACATTCATCCATATGAAACAAATGATAAAACTAAGAACTTTTATAATATTTTAATTTGATGTAATTTCACTTGTAAAAATCTTACTTGTTGATAATATTTCTTTAAATTTTAATATTTTTAAATTTACTCTACTTTTGTCGATAAAAGGTTCTTGTTTTTATCTTGTCCTTCTTAACTTTTATTTTTTTCTTTACTATAATTTTTATAACTAGTTATTTTCTTATGATTTTAACTACTATTTACGACCTTGTATATTTATAGGTGCTAAATGTTATTTTGGAATATTAATTATGTTGTGCATATATGTGTGTTTTATATATGTTTATTATTTGCTTATATCTTATTTTGTAATTTTTCAAACACTTAATCATAAATATTTATTTTACACATTCACGCGATTGAACTCCACCGATGAATTCGTTTATGCTCTCTTAAACATTTTGTAACTCGTGTGGATTAATTTATTATTAAAAAAAAAACTATTTGACAAATTAGGTATTAAAAACGAAATGAGTGGGTTTATTTACGAGATAATGCAAATAGTAATTATGTCATTTTGAAAATGATAAAAATCAACCTATAATATTTAAACTAAAACAAGAAAAAAAAATATTTTGAACAATAGATATAACAATTTTTTTATTAAAATTTTTGATATTTACTATATACTTAAAATATTTAAACTAAAACAAGAAAAAAAATATTTTGAACAATAGATATAACAATTTTTTTATTAAAATTTTTGTTATTTACTATATACTTAAAACTTACTTGTTTGTAACTCATATTTAATATATATTTCCAAACTAATAATCAACTGCGTCCTAAAATAAGAGTATTTTTCTTAAATATAATTAAAAAAAACTCTATCAATTTCGTTCAATTTACAGAATATTAGTTTAATTTCAATTAAATATAATTCCATATCTAGTGTTTTCTTTTATAAAAAAAAAAATGATGGTGCAGTCTTCAACCAAATTAAACCGAAATATGGGAGTTTTTTTAATGTTTGTGTTTAAAGAGTGGTTTACCTAGGAATAGAACAAAACCCAACATAATCCAATGATGGGAGCCGAAAGAGTTTGGAAGACGGAGTTTGACAACATTCTAAAGTCTGAATTATTGTTCCACATTCCTACAATAAGTTAACAAATTCATGAACCAATTATCATTCATTACCTCTAATCATTAACATAATAATATATCAAAGTTGACATGATTAGTCTTTTGTGCGTTTAACACGACCAAATTAGCATCACCATTGGTGATGTTAGAAGATATGTTCAATTTTTGCATTTATAGAGTAATATGTTTGGTGCCGATAAAATATGTGTTATAGTTATAGTCATCGAGAGATCGTGATTCTAGATGGTTATATAACATTTTCTCAAAGGTATGAGTGACCATTTTTTTTGTTATGTTATGGTTATGCGGTCAGTCACTCTATACCATCGGTTCTTACACACATTAGACATTTGACACCACTTTATCTCAAAATCTTATAATAATGTGATCATGAACCTTTATTCTTATATAGTGTTTAACTTTATCTATTTTATCCAATATAAAACTTTTGACTCACACTTAGACTATTTCCAACAAATAGAAACCAAAATAAAAAAAAAATCTTATATACTTTGAATTTGGAATAGAATTTGAGGAAGATTGACCGGATGAATTTTAAGAAATGAAGAAGGGATTATAGTATTGTTTGTTTTAAAAAATAGACGAAGAGAATTAAAGATAAAATTTATGAAAATTTATAAATGATTCGATGAATATGATAGATTAAAATAACAATGTTACATAATCAATTTATAAAATAAAATTTATATAAAATTTATGTTTTATTTTTAATCGACAAGATTTTCAACAATTTAATTAGTTTAAATTAAAATTTGAAATGATTGACAAATAAATCATAAGATTTTGTGTTTTCCAACTAAAATATAGAAAATGTATTGAACATTAAGTTACGAAAAAAAAAAGAGAAGACTGATTTAATATTAAATATTCTGAATTTAAATATCGGAGTTTTTCTTTCTTGTTTTTAACCTAGGAAGGCAATCTCTATGAAGGCATGGCCACAAAACAAGCAGTCCCATTCCTATAATTATTGTCTGAATTCATTTCCCAAATCCAAGCTTTCTGCTTTTTTCATTCACATCTCAAACGCACGTTTCCAACGTTCTCCTTCATAGCTTTTTTGGTTTATGCTTAAAGTAATAAAATTTCGCAGAGGCTGGTTATGCTTAAAGTAAAAATATTGGTTGGGTGGTTTATCCTCAAAGTAACATAACAGGGTAGAGTATAAATCATCATATTCACACTGTTCAGAGAAAGATAACCTCTTTGTTAATTTGAGTGCCTTCAAACTACAAAATCATCATCATTGAATATGTATGTTTAATTTATCCACTAAAACTAGTTCTACGAATTAGGTGGTCTTTTAGATATAGCTGAAATCAAAGCGAGATTAAAGTTTGGATCTTTTCTCACCTGTTTTACACCAAGTTGGAATTTTGTAATGTTTTCACACACACTCAAAATAACTTGGCAAATCACTATATAAATACTCATTGGGTTTGGAAAAAGAATTTTTTTTCTGTCACATGCTCCCAACCAGATTACAGTAGCTACCAACAACATCACCATTGATGCAATCCACCCTCTATCCTCATCTCATATAATAGTCTCTGACTCTCACGCTATCATTTTCTTCCTTCTTCAACAACCAGAGAGTTCCACTCTCCAAACGGTGAAAGCACGTTCATGGAGCCCAACTTGGGAGATTCCAGGGTGTTCCTTTCACTCTTCCTTGCTTCAACTTCATTGATTTTCCTCTCACACTTGGCTTCTGCAGCCACTCCCAAGCTCAACGCTCAAGAGGGTAAAACTCATTCCTCCACTCATTACTGATTTTCCATGCTTTTTGGAACATAGAGTTGCCAAATAAGGCATAGACAAAAGTGTCTTGCCTCACTTAGTTCTTTTGTTTGGATCTATGCACATGAAAAAAAAAAACCATGGATTGGCTGTTTCATTTCATCATAGCACAAGCTTGATAAGCATATAACTTAAGAATCATTAGAATGTTGTTTGTCTGTTTTTTTTTTTCTGATTGGTGAAGTTGATTGGTTGAATTGTGTGCAGTGAAGGCACTGAAGGATATAGGGAGCAAGATTGGGAAGAAAGATTGGGATTTTGGAGTGGATCCTTGCAGTGGAAAAGGGAGTTGGAATGTTTCTGATGATAGGAAAGGCTTTCAGAGCTCTGTGATGTGTGATTGTTCCTTCAATAACAGTACTTCTTGCCATGTTGTAAGCATGTAAATCTCTCTCCCTCTCCCTCTCTCTCTATCTCTATCTCTTTCTCTTGTTTCAATCAGGTTTTATTCCAATCCCAATAGATTCTTTGTGTTTTCAAGAACTTAAATTATGGAAGATAACCACATGGAATCACGTGTGCACTCAGATGGTGAAGATAATTTTCTTCTGTTTCTCATATTGCTTCAAATGTATTTGTTCTTACCACAGACCAGCTCCTAAAGTTACCACCAAACCTTCACGTGTAGTTACAGATTATTTTTTTTAAGAAAAAAGTTGTTCATTTGTAAAAATTGCTTTTTCCTTTGCTGGATTCGAAGAACCTATTTAAATTATAGAAAAAGAGAAGAACAGAGTAATGGGTGTTTTCGTACTATACTTTTCTCTTTCTTTATCATGAATAGTTCCAATGTTTCTTATGCATATTCTGCTTTTGCTAAACTATGGTGAATCTTAATCATGCACATTTGTGGTTGTGGTTTGTCAAAATACCGCGTTGGTCTTCATGAGAAGAGCAAAATGAGTCTTGGATGGGACATTACTTTTAAAATAATTGAGAATTTTTTTTATGAAAAAAATAAGTAAATGACAAAAATTCTATACGTACCATGTATAATTTAATTTTTTTCTTCATGTTCGACTAACCAACTCATTAATACACAAAAACTCATGTTTGAAAAAACTAGGGTCTCGACAGCACAACCGACTCGATGCAAGTTGCAAATCTTTGACTTTGAAAACAAAAAGAAAAGGATGTGCTGTCTCTGTCTTCATTTTCTATTTTTCTTTTTGTGTGTAGCAACAAATTTTTATTATTTTTTCTTCTCACTATACTGTAAATTCTAAATTTTCGTCTGTTGGGCTATATATACGTTCATGTTTTTGCTTCAAACTGTTTCTTTGTTTGTTACATGAAACTGTGTCTAGTAAAAAAGTATTTTGTTGATTCTTTAAAATATTCAGAGAATGGGTAGAGCTTTACTGTAGTGGTACTAATCACTATAGTGACACAAAACTGTTCAAAAGACAAGAAATATACTTTACTTTTGGTACGTAAATGGATATGTTTTTAGGAAAAAAAAATATTTCGCATTTCAAAAGGTGTATATATACTGAGGCTTAAAGAGAGATAGATAGGGAAAAAATAAATAAGTCCAAGCAATAAGAAAAAGTAGAAAAACGCGTTTGGTTTCCAACAAAACAGGGTAACTGAGTTTATAGTTTTTGTTTAATACACAGCAGACAAAAAAATGGAGTATAACATTAAGGATTCACAAAATATGTGTTTATACTTTCATGTACTGTAATTATTTATTTTGGATATCTTACAATGATCACGTTAAATAGTTAACCACCGTATAAATTCTAAGTTTCTGCTTTTAATTTCATGTTCTAAATAAACAGATTCTTGAAGGGTCAGAATCTGTCTGGTACTCTCTCACCAATGTTTTCCAAGCTTCAGTATCTCACAATATTGTAAGATAAGCAAACCTCAGTTTTGAAGCCATGATTCTTTTCTCTGCACGATGTTCTCATACCATCCATTTATGTATCCTTAAGGAATGGTGAAGTTCACTAACTTTGTCTTGCACTTTTAAATAGAGACCTCAGTCGTAACATCATCACTGGTTCTATACCTTCAGAGTGGAGTACCATGGGCTTAGTTGAGATGTAAGAGCTTTCTGCTAGGCACCCTTTGATTTCTCTGCATTGTCTCTTCAATTTCTTCATTTTAAGTAGTCACACTAAAGGTTCTTGTTGTTCATGAATATGCAGCTCTTTCATGGGAAACAAATTATCAGGGCCATTCCCCAAAGTTCTCACCAATATCACAACCCTCAAAAACTTGTATGTTGAAATCATTTCTTTATTTGTTTTTTAGTAAATAAAGTTTGGTATAGGTGATTCAGGATTGCTGGTTTAGTGTAATTTGCAATTTTTTTTTCTGCAGCTTTGTATAATTTAATTAGTTGTATGAATGTTACAGGAGTATTGAAGGAAACCTACTTTGGGGCCACATTCCAACGGAGATTGAGAAGTTGGTCAATTTAGAAAAACTGTAATTCTTATGAACTTCTTGGTGTGCTTATTGGAAATTTCAAATTTCAAATCTCAGTATCTGTTTCTCTATTTTCCCCTGAACATATTACACTGTAATGTCTTAATACGAGTAAATTAACATGTTTGTTTAGCATTCTATCATCCAATGGATTCACAGGAGCATTGCCACCGGCATTTTCCAAGTTGACCAAGTTGATTGATTTGTAAGTTCTTATCAGTCTGAGTTATATACAATCTGCAAGAAATGAATTGTTGAATAAATAAACTTTTAACATCTAGCATGTGGTTACAATCTATGAGAGTAAAAGATGCACAAAACCACTTTGATTGTTTTTAATATGGGGGTGGTAAAGGCGAGTCACTACAGGGTTCTGAAATAATTCCTATAAGGAGCTACAAAAACTCAAGAATTTGTAGCTTTATTATGTTCTTTTATTGTGGTTACAATAAACTTTGACATTTCTTCGCTTATTAACTTTTTGGAAACAAATTTTAGGAGGATAAGCGACAATAATTTCTTTGGGAAGATACCTGATTTCATTAGTAACTGGACAGTGATAGAAAAGCTGTAAGTCTCTAACCTTATTTCTTTCTTGTTGTGTTTATTTGTATTCACTAAACTTTATCATGCCAACTTTTTTCTTTGGGGATTACAGGCATATGCACGGTTGTTCTCTTGAGGGCCCAATACCTTCTAGCATTTCTGCCTTGACAAGATTAAGTGATTTGTATGCATGCAATTCTTTGTTTGATTTATGTTTTGATGATAGAAGGTGAATATGTCAAGTGATTGTTCTGTTTATTTGTTTGATACTTAGGAGGATAACTGACCTAAAAGGTGATAAAACCTCAGCTTTCCCACCACTAAATAACTTGAAATCCATGAAGACATTGTAAGTTCAATGACTTAATGCTTCTTTCTCTTTGAAGCTTTTGAAAAATGAACTATAGTTTACTTGGACATCACAATGCAGGGTATTAAGAAAATGCAGGATTAAAGGAGAAATCCCAGAATATATTGGGAGAATGGAAAAACTGAAAATCTTGTAAGTTGTTCAACTAGTAACTTACAGCAGTTTTGACTCCATGATAGATTACTTCAAGGGTCATGTTCCATTTGAGAATATCTCAGAATCTGTTCAATGTTGCCTTGGTCATCTTTGCATGTAATATTGACACTGCGTTCACAATAATATTGTATAACTTTATCTTGATTTGAAATATAGTTTTGTACAGGTACAAGTTTTTGTAGCTCAATTATGCTTATATTTTGTTTATAGCCCTTGACTAGGGCAATAACTAATTAGCACTAAATTTCATTCAGAGAGAAACAAAAACCTGTAATGCAAGAAAACAGTAAACTAAAATGTCAAGACAACAAGGAGACAGCAAAATGACTATGATAGAAGTGATGAGAGATTGTGATCTTCTCTCTTTAATATAGTACCTCTCTTTTCTTCTTCTGAAAAAAAAGAAGAAGCTCATTTTAACTTGTTCAGTTTCATTTCAACCAAGAAGCATGTCACGGGCCTTGATCTCTGAAAATGTGTTTTTATACAAAAAACATGTTATGCCTTTTATTACATAAAACAATTTCATTTATTTATCTTGGTTGATGTAGAGATTTGAGTTACAATAGCTTGAGTGGAGAGATACCTGAATCTTTTGCCGAACTTGACAAAGTAGACTTCATGTAAGTGGATTTATTGAATGAAATTTTCTATTGGTACATCGCATTTTTAATTCTGACAAAAAGAAAATCTGTGTTAAATGATGCAGGTATCTTACTGGGAACAAGTTATCCGGGACTATACCACCGTGGGTCCTTGGAAACAACAAAAACATGTAAGTTTAGTTCTTGAATTGTTATGTTTCAATTTTCAGTCACACACACAACTGAAAAGAAATAAACAGTCCTGTGGCAAATGAGATTAACATCTTTTATTTATTATATATTTTGGTACACAGTGATGTCTCTGACAATGATTTCTCCTGGGATAGCTCAAGTCCAACTGAATGTCAACGAGGGAGCATGTAAATTTAATATAAGCTTTGAGTTAAAGTTGTTCTCATCGAATATTAGTTATCAGTTATTAACTGCAACATTAATTTTGTTGTTTTTCCAGAAACCTTGCTGAAAGCTACTCTTCATCTGTAGATACACAGTAAGCTGTTGTGCTTGGAAATGCAGTCTTTTTACCTTTTCCTTTCTGAGGGTTTTCTGTAAAATTTGGATTTTCTCTTTGTTACAGAAATAATATTCATTCATGCTTAAAAAGGAACTTCCCATGCCCTGCTTCAGTTAGCCAATGTAAGTGTGCAACCACCATACTACAAGTTTTAAATTATCATGGACTGATTTGAAAAGTGAGTAAATTATTGTAACCTGAAATTAAGTGAAATAAGTTGATGAAAAGTTCTCAACTCAACAATATATCTGTTTTTCTCCAAGGGTTAAGACTAATCTCCTCTTCCAGTTATTTGAAATAAAACAGGTTGACTAATTCTAAGAAACTTAAAAATGGAAGATATTTCAGTTTTTTTTTTTTTTTTGTTACAACCATTGGATGATTCTAATGGCATTTTATTAAATAATTCATGTAACTAAACTAAAAAGCTGAAAATTTTAAATACTAATTATGTTCTGCTCTTGGCAAATTTTACCTTTCTATGCTGTACTGTCTTTCTTTACAACTAGACCATTACAATTTGAAAGATTTTGCATTAAGCATTCTTTCTTTTCAACCCTTTTTGTCACTGTTTTTTCAATAGATCAGTACGCCTTGAACATTAATTGTGGTGGTAAGGAAGCAAATATCAGCGGTCATATTTATGAAGCTGATGGTGAACGAAAAGGTGCTGCAATGTTATATTATAGTGGCCAGGATTGGGCTCTGAGCAGCACTGGAAACTTCATGGACAATGATATTGACTCTGATCCATACATTGTGGCCAATACTTCTAAACTTAATAACAATGTCTCTGCACTCAGCTCACAACTATACACAACAGCTCGTGTTTCTCCCCTTGCTCTCACATACTATGGTCTCTGTCTAATAAATGGAAATTACACAATCAAACTTCACTTTGCAGAGATTATTTTCATCAGTGATAGGTCACTTAATAGTCTTGGAAAGCGGGTATTTGACGTCTATATCCAGGTAACAATTACTTGCATGATTTTCACATGATGTTAGATTATTGATTCGCAGAGTTGTGCATTGATGTAGATGGAATATATTATTATGTCCTTAAATTAAGGGGAATTTAGTGCTGAAAGACTTTGATATCCAAAGAGAAGCTGGTGGTACTGGCAAGCCAATTGTGAGGACATTCAATGCTACTGTCACCCAACATACTTTGAAGATTCACTTCTACTGGGCTGGAAAAGGAACCACTGGCATTCCCACTAGAGGAGTTTATGGACCTCTAGTATCTGCTATTTCAGTAAACCCTAGTAAGTCACATCCTGCACCTTAGTGCTAATGCTTTCTCTGACTTAATAAGACTGAAGCTGAAACCATAATATGGCATTATGAATTTAAAAGCTGTAGGAAAAGATAACCTTTTATCACACACCTCCACCACAGTTCTTTTGTAAGTAAAAGGGTTAACTATGTTTTTTACCCCTGAACTATAATGTGATTTGGTTTTCGTCCATATCTTAAACTTTGATCATGTTAGATCCCTATACTCAAGAAATGTATGGATGCAGTTATTTTCATTCAACGGTGTTAAAAAATCATGTTGGAAAAAGTTCCTCTCTTGTCAACATCTTAAAAGGTCAGCGTGATTCACCGTTTGTCATGCCAACAAATAGTTAACACCGTTGAGCGAGGAGGAATGCATTTCGTGTATTTCTTAAGTATGAGGACATAAGAAGATTAAAGTTTGAGATAGTAACAAAAACCAAAATCGCATTATAGTTTAGGAACCAAAAACATAGTTAACCAGTTCTATTAGTTTTGCTCTCATTTATGAAAGAACTTAAACATAAATACTTTTCCCTTGCACAGATTTTAAACCTCCATCAAGGGGTGATGACAACAGAACTCATGTCATACTGGCAATTGGCATAGTCGCTGGTGTTTTAGTTCTTCTACTTCTGGGACTGGTTTTCATGAGGTGGATGGGATGGTTAGGAGGCAATGATCCGGTGTATAAAGGTATGGAATATGCCACGTAGTTCTTCCAATTCTTTAGAATAAATATTTCCATTTTTTCCAACACAAACATCCTTTCTATATATCCACCAGTATTTGACTGAGCTTCTTCAACAATTTGTATTAAATAAATATTTCTACAAATTTTATTCAAATACCATAAAACCGAAGCGCAATAATTTACTTCTATATTAGATTTGTTATTGATGATATTTTTCCTTTTTCACTAACGTCAAGGCTTTAAGAGAGCACAGAAGAGCATCTTTACACACTTTATATATTTTTATGCTAGATAGAAATAAAAAGAACTTTTGTGGCAGATATTGTGGAGAAAGTCACAAGTTTTCTAGTTGAATCTAAATTTCTAATACTTTTTTTTTTCCAGAGCTTAGGGGTATCGATCTGCAGACGGGATTATTTACACTAAGACAAATCAAAGCAGCAACCAAAAACTTTGATGCAGCAAACAAAATTGGCGAAGGTGGCTTTGGCTGTGTTTACAAGGTATTTTGGTCTTCCTCAAGTTTATATTCTCGGTTAACTATTCCACCTTACGGTTAATTTATTTGTTACTTGATTTGAAATGCAAGACACTTCATTCTCTCTATATCTCCATTTAATTTAAATTCAATGCTTATGATTCAATCATGATTTCTGGGTTGGTAAAGGAAAATTGTTCACATACATGCTGGTTTAAGTGTGATGGGAATTTGTTACACCAATCAACAGTTTGATATTTGTATCTGTGTAATTGAGACTGTAATGCAAGACCTTCTTCATGATGCAGGGCCTACTGTCAGATGGTACAATAATAGCAGTAAAGCAGCTATCTTCAAAATCCAAACAAGGAAACCGAGAGTTTGTGAATGAGATGGGATTGATATCTGGACTCCAACATCCCAATCTTGTTAAGCTTTATGGATGTTGTGTGGAGGGAAACCAGCTAATACTGATATATGAGTATATGGAAAACAATTGTCTATCTCGGATTCTTTTTGGTAAGCTTCATGTTGAATAAGGTTTAGCCATACTTGTCATTTGAATCAAACATTTGACATGTGCAACTGATTGATTGTTCTTCTGATAATCGCATGCACGCAGGGAGGAATCCAGAGAGCAGAATAAAACTAGACTGGCCAACAAGGAAGAAAATTTGTCTTGGTATAGCTAAAGCTTTGGCTTACCTTCATGAAGAGTCCAGAATAAAAATCATACACAGGGATATAAAGGCAAGTAATGTATTGCTGGACAAGGATTTTAATGCTAAGGTTTCAGATTTTGGCTTGGCAAAACTTATTGAAGATGACAAAACCCATATTAGCACTCGAGTAGCAGGAACAATGTAAGTCCAGAATTTACGACTGTTACTTGTTATTTCATGTCAAAATACAGCATTGCAACTTTCATAATATCCCTGGTTAAACAATTGAATAAAGTCTGTACTGCTAAGGATCTTTATGACTTAACACACCCTTCAATGCAAAAAGTCTTTTTGGTATTAAAATAGGAAGAAAACATAAATACTACATCATGTGCTGATGTTATAATTAGATTAGAAAAACGGACAATTTTCCAAAAGACATTAAGCAATGAAAGCCATTGTATAGTTTATATGTATCATATATATTATCTGAATGTTTCTGAATGCCCTAAATGAGAAATCACACAGTAGAGGATAAAGTTCGCACTCTGTGATATAATTTATAAATCCTTTATCACAGTTATTTTAATTTCCATTGTTATGCTTTTTGCATTATGTAGTGGTTACATGGCTCCTGAGTATGCAATGCGAGGCTATCTAACTGACAAAGCAGATGTTTATAGCTTTGGAGTGGTTGCACTGGAAACTGTCAGCGGAAAGAGTAATACAAATTTCAGGCCAAACGAGGATTTCGTTTATCTTCTTGATTGGGTAAATAGAATATATCTTAACACGTTCTTTTACACATGCAACTATGTATACATGTGTGTGTATGTATATCTATATTTCATTATCGAAAACTTTTCCAAAATGCTATATACAGGCTTTTGTATAATCAAACTGCATAATATAAAAGCTTATACGAACAAAAGATACCATGTTACGTTTGACATACGGATCAGGGGTTCTTACTAGTACACACACATATATACAATCATTCGTTTATAGAGAACTTTGCAAAAATGTTATCTACAGTTTTTTAGATGATCAAACTGTATTTTTCCACTCCACATTTTCATGCTGGTTTGTGTTTTCAGTCCACATCATAGCTTCACTATTAATTTATCATAAACTTGAATAACCCTGATCTGAAATTTGAGTTTCATTCAGGCCTATGTTTTGCAAGAGAGAGGGAGCCTTCTGGAGCTGGTTGACCCAGATTTGGGTTCAGAATATTCAACTGAGGAGGCCATGGTGGTGCTAAATGTGGCTCTCTTGTGTACCAATGCATCTCCTACACTTAGGCCAACAATGTCCCAAGCTGTGAGCATGCTTGAAGGTTGGACTGATATTCAAGATCTACTTTCTGATCCGGGATATTCAGCTGTTAGTTCCAGTTCCAAATATAAGAGTATAAGAAATCACTTCTGGCAGAATCCTAGTAGAACACATAGCATGTCAATACCTAGTGTATATACTGATTCCTCTGGCTCTCATGTTGAAACAGAAAAGAGCTATCGTCTTGTAACAACAGTTAATTCAGATGGATCCAATACCCAAGAAAGTGGAGTGCTATAAGAAAGTGGTGTATTCAATACAAGAAAGATAAAGAGAAAAAAAAAAGTTAATAACTATGTAAAAAGTTTCATCATGTGGCCTGTACCCAAGAAACTTGGAGTGCTATAATTTGAAGCTATGGTTATGTTCTCAACGACTAATCCAATTTGGACTGCCTCAATTTAGGGCTAGCTACAATTTTTATTGACATATGAGGGTTTATAGCATAACAGTTTCTAACAAACTCTTTTTTAATACACTATCTATTGCTTAAAATTTCTTGAGAACTGCAAATCATATGTGAAACTCATCAAGGTGCAGAGACCCACAAAATTTCATGTTTTCTAATAAATTTTAGTTAATAATAAAGTGTCAACAAAGCATGTTAAAGAGTACTATCATTTCATTTGACCTATAGTAAAAATGTTTTGAATAAAATAGTCAAAAAATAGATTATCCGAGATACACTAGCATTAGCCACCATAGTCCAAATGAAGTATTAAGAAGAAAAGAAAAATGCTGATAAAATTTCAGCATATTTTATTTATCTACTGCACCCAACTATAGGTTTTGGGGGAGGATAGAATTCACACCATTCCACACAACTCTGTTTACTTCTTTAACACAAACATTTTGCCAATCAATTATACATGTTAATGCTTCCACAGATAGGTGAACTATGCTTATCTATTTACTATTCCATTGAAACAATTAACAAATAGTTCAAAAGTATTACTGAAACGTGACATCCACATAAAGGATCAACAAATCAGAGCAGCATCATTCTTCTAGTAGGTGATGGATGTGAAACCAGTAGCATTATACTTATGCAGGGATTTGTCATCCTGATTATAGCTAAATTAACTTTGGGTTACAAAAGCCATCAACAAGAATTATTTCTTCCTCTGCATTCGTGAGAATTAGATCTCACCTTTTGGTAATGCCACTCATAAAACTAAATTCTGACTCTAGGCTATACCCCGGATCCAGCAAGCCGCCGCTTTGAGGCATTTGATATGGTCACCTCACCAAGTTTGTCAGCATTATTTGATGGAGTCCTTAGATTGATTGGCATGTAATTCCTCAACCATTCTCCAACGTAAACCTGAAGCATAAAATGTACATGATGAAATTAGGAATGAGATTTTGCTATAACAAAGGAATCATATGTTGAGATCCAATTGCAAGGTATGGGACTTAAGACCTACATATGACGTATTTTTAATGTGCAGGAAATTATAACCAGAAAAAGTTATTTGAAGAAAGGAAGAAACCTGCTGAGGTCTCATAATCTTTGTATCAGGATCATCCAAGGACTCTCTCCAATGAGACAAGTACCCAGCCATTCGAGGGATGGCAAATAAAACAGTGAAGTACTCTGGTGGAAACCCCATGGCCCTGATTGCATATAACTCTTAGTTCAAGCCTTTTGTATTGTATTCTTGGGGGGAGTATCATAATTTATCATCCATAGCTTGTATAACTGGGTGTAAGTAAGAACTTATTACCTATAAATTAATCCAGAGTAGAAATCAACATTTGGATATAGCTTCCTCTTTATGAAATATTCATCAGATAGTGCAACCTTCTCCAAGGCAACTGCCACCTGATCGATCAAATGAAAGATGTTGCTGTAGACTTGTAATGACTTAAAATCCTCATTTTACTTGATCCACTATTATATGTGTGGACATGTTTAGGTAAATGCAATATACACACTATGCATAATTTTTGAAATTTTTTAGCAAAAATACAAGTACAGCCCTGCCATGACAAGCATACCAAGTTCAAGGAAGACATAACAGACAAACACGCAGACAAACTGTGAAATCTATAAACACCTCAATAAGAGGATCCCGGCCAACAATGGAAAACACTTCCTCTGCCAGTTTTCTCAAGACTTTTGCTCTGGGATCATAGTTTTTGTACACTCGGTGTCCAAAACCGGAGAGCTTTTTTTTCCTGCAAAGAGCAGACCAGAAGAGAAGTTATCATGCTAAATATGAGCAACAAACTAAGGGAAAAGTAAGAACTAGATAACAGAAGAAAGTAATATAGTAATAGTCACCTGGTTTTGACACCTTCAATGAACTCTGGAATGTTCTGAACAGTTCCGATTTCACTCAACATTTTAAGGACAGCCTGCAGAATTGAAGATCGCATTAGCATGTTCCTATTGTAAATAACAGTTTTTGTTTGGAGAGCAGCCTTAACTACTTCTAATTACCTCATTAGCTCCACCATGAAGTGGTCCATATAGCGCTCCAACAGCCCCAGCAATAGCAGTGTATACATCAACACCACTGAAATACCAATAAGATATAATTAAGCAAGTGAGAGTTTTATATTGCTTATGTAGTATTTCAGTAAGATAAGATGTCTACCTTGATGCAAGGTGTCGAACAGCAGATGTAGAACAATTCATTTCATGTTCAGCATGCAGGATGAAGATAATGTCTAGGGCACGAGTTAGCTGAGGATTGGGTTTATATGACCGATTACCACTGAAAGAATGCAAACACTAAATCAACAACTGGTATGCGGCTTCCATTCTATACTCTAAGCATGAATTATATCTCTTTCTAAAAGCAATTGATTTGTTATAAATGAACACAAAAATTAAACCACTCTTAAGCTAAAATGAAAAATAAATGTGTAAAAGAAAAAGTTTAGCTTATTCTAAATTATTGATCAAACACAAAAATAGCATGCATACAATGAATCTAGCATGTATAGGAAGTTCTCTGTGTAAGGAATGGTGTTGGATGGAAGCACAGGTGGCCTTCCTGCCATTCTAAGATAAACTGCAGCAGCAATTGTTGTTATCTGCATTACATAGAACAGGCCATGATAATAAGATTTTTCAATAAAGCAGTGGGAGAATAAATTGAACCAGATATTATCATGAGTAACACCAGAGTAAGAATTATGGAAATATCTAAATAACTTGCATGTTTCAGAGATAGAGCAGTTAAAGGAGAGGAAAGAACTGAATGAGCACACCTTTCCAATAATCCGTGTTATTTGTTTGTCTCGTATTTGCTTTGAATCGTAAATATCAAGACCCTGTGTTAATTATATCAAAAAATTAAATGAAAAATGGTCAAATCTGAATAACAGAACAACAACCATCCATAAAAATTTGGTAAATAGTGTTTCAAACTGATGAAACAAAGATGATTTGCAATTTTCGTTTAAACTGCAATTAACCTCTAACGATTGAATGATTGCTACCAATTCCGGGTGTTCAGGTTACATGCATTAGAATTCAAATTAGAAAAGTGAAAATTTGGTGCAAAATGTTGCTCAGTAGAAAGAATGCAAAGTTCAATTGGTGAAATAGAAAAAATGTACTTCCCTCAAAATTAAGTTATAGGCAGTGCCATGTTATGTTGCTACTTATTACCATACACTAGCCTCAATGTAGAAACAGTCCAAAAGTGATAAACTTGACAGCAGTTTCTGTTACTTACTCTGAGTGCAGGATTTGCATCAGGATGAAAAACAGAAAGACCACTCATGGCATTAACAAGCACGCCCATTGGATGTGCATCATGTGGCATTGATTGTATGATATCCTACAAAACAAATGTAAGATGATATACCACCACTAAGTTAGATTAATAATCTAATACTTCATTTAAAGAAAGAGCAATATAATCTCTCTAATTTACTGAATCACTTCAAGAGAATGCTGTATGTTATTGCATTAAACCATTAAACGACAGTACCAAGTATTTTAGATAAGGTATAAAAGCTCACCAATACTCCTTGAGGAACAGCCGAATGCTGAGATATAGCAAATTCCCATTCTGCTAACTGACTTTCAGAAGGCAAATTTCCATACACTTGACAACAGCAAAAGACGGAAGTTGAGAATTTTCATAAGAATTTGTGCTACATACATATCGAAGCACATTCTTTACTAGAAGCAGAGTTATGCTTATGTTTCAATTGTCTTCAGTAACATAAAATCTCTTTTTTAGTGAATCATCGGTCAAAATGCTTGCAAAAAATTCCATGGTCATGTAGAAACTTGCAAAAATACAATACTCACTTATGAGATAGGACACTTCTGTGAAAGTGCTTTTCTCTGCCAACTCCTCAATAGGGTAACCTCTATATCTAAGAATCCCCTCGTCACCATCAATGTAACTAATTGCTGATCGAACAGGAGCTGTGTTCAAATAGCCCGGATCATAAAGCTTGAGTCCCTTGTCACCCTTCCCGGCTGATATCTGCAAATCCAAAATCAGAAAACACGGCAACACAATATTAACTAAATTGTAAATACCATATTACGAAGAAGTGGACTTAAGTCTAACTCAGTTCCATAAGATCGATTATCAAATTATCCATTAATGTTTAGTCACACGCACAAGACATATATATCTCGACATGAGAGATATGTTTGGAAGTCCCACATCGACTAAACTAAAGATAAAACCTTTTCATAATATACATAAATGAGTACAAATCTCAACTTACATGTTAGTTTTGTAGAGTTTAATTAGGTTTAAAATCGACTTCTTAATACATATACAATTCAAATATTATGGATTCTTTCACCGTCTTCTTATCACAACCTATCATGTATATTGAGTTCATTTGCCTTTTGTAATAAGTACTTTAAAAGTCACGTGAACGATAGTTTCTAATCAGTTGATAGTTTTTTATGCTCGGTATATAAAAACTAAACTCACTCGAGAAGAATGGGGAAGTGAGCATTCTGCAAAATTGGAAATTCATGGAAAAATAAATAAAAATTGAAACTTTTCATGGATGAGGAGGAAATAAATACCTTCTTGAGATCAGAAGCTCTGACAGTGCCTTCTTTGGAGACCTGAAGCTGGTACTTCTTGCCGGTTCTGTCGTCAACCACGGTCAGCGTGCCGGCGAGGTTCAACGGAAGAAACTGAGCGGAGAGAGCGAGAGGGTGGAGGACGTCGTGATCAGCCAGTTCAGAGGGGCGGAGGTAAGCGGCGAGCATGGCCAAACGGCCACGAGCAACCACCGTCATTGCTTCTTCTGGATTGTTTGACATTTTTGTCACTTCAGAACATAACCGAAAAGAACAGAACAAATAAATTCAGAGAAAACTTTGGATGAAATTCAGAAGAAGAAGAGACGTATACGTTCTCAACTGATAACGGATAATCACGTATGCGAGAGTTTTCAGTTTTAAGGAAACTACTACAAAATTCGACGTATGTGTCATGTTTTTTCTATCATAAAAATAACTTTTGAATAAAATTATGAGATAAATAGCATTGTTATTGTTATTATATGTTTACTGGTGTACACACGGTGCTGTCGCTAGGTGTATTCGTATTTTTTTATTTTAAGAAAATTAAGATGAACAATAAATATATAATTTTTAAAATAATTGTTAAATATAAAATTATAAAAAATTAAGATATGTAAAAAGAAAATTTAAATGATGAGTTAAGACAAAAAAAATTTGTAAAAAAATTTATTAAAAATAAATTCTTTATAAAATAACTAAAGATAAAATGGATATTATAAAATGTGGACATAAAAAGAAAAATTTCCTTTATTATTATAGATATAGATATAAATTATTGTACACTCCAATTCATCATGTTTTAAATATATAGAACTTAACTCGATTCTAATCGGGTGCATTAAACAAGATAGAATTTAACTAGCTATTAGTCCAACCTACAAAAGTATAAAGTTTAATATGCTATTTTAGTATTAACTATTTTTTTAGTTCATTTAATTTTTTTGTTACTAATTTCATTGTATTTTTTGTGGCCATGAAGGTCATAAGTAAGTCCAAGATAATGGAGTAACCTTGACCTAATTCCAACCAAATCATCTTAATTGTCAGCAACAAAAACCTCATGTGGTAAGTTTTAGAAAACAAAAAACACAGTATCTAAGTAAGATATTTTTTAAAAACAAAAAAGAACAACAATTGAAAAAAAAAATAGTAATGAAACAAATTAGTATGTTAGGGCAAAATATAATTCAATTAAATGAGTTTGCAAGTTAAATGCAACTCAGTTACACTCCATTTTCAATCGTGTTGTTTTATTTTAAAGACTTTAACTTTAAGATTTTCCCTTAAAAATGTGAATTAATTTTTTAGACTAATCTAAAAATATTGTTGTATTAATGTGACGTTATAAACTGTAGTATATTTAGTTAACCTTAAATATATTAAGAGTTTGATTAAAATCCAGTGATACAAAAGCGTGAACATATAATTTGAAGTGTTAAAAGGCTATATTCAAAGTGAAAGTGCTAATTAAACTTTAAATGTATTGAAATAAAACTCTTAATTATAAATAAGGTTACGGTGATATTTTTATTGTTTTTAAATGACTTTGTGAGATTTTTATTATTGATAATTTACTATATTATTTTATATTTAATATTAATTGAAACTTTTTATTATAAATACATTACTTCTTAAAATTATATATAAATATCTCGTTTGTTTTGAAAACATGACCACCTATTTATGTTACACGTGTACTTTGCGTATAATTTTTAAAAAATTATTAATCAATATTTTTTTTTCACAACAAAAAGACGTACTTCTTATGTACCACAAATTTTAATACAAATTACAAAAATTAACTCTTATTATTGTACTAGGTGACCGATTTGAAGAAAAAAAAATAAGTCAAATCAGATATGCAAATAAGGGGAGACATTGAACAAAGATGAGAAACGTTGTTTGTTACTTTGAGTACAATTTTTAAAATTTTACTAATCAATCTTTTTTGTTTATAATCCTAAAAGGATGTATTTTTTATGTACACAAATTTGATTATAAGTCACAAAAATCAACCCTAAATTTTTGCACTTGTGGCTGGCTTGAAGAAAAAATAGACCAAAATAGATAGGCAAATAAGTAGGGCACAATAAACAAAAAAGTGGGAAGCCGACTAGATAGGCAAACAAGTGGGGGACATTGAACAAATATGTCGAAAATTGATTGTAACTTTTTGTACAAATTTTCAAATTTTACTAATCAATCTTTTTATTTTTATAATATAAAAGGATGTATTTCTTATGTGCAACAAATTTGATTACAAATCACACAAATCAATCCTTAATTTTTGCACTAGGTGGCTGCCTTAAAAAAAAAATAGGCCAAACTAGATAGGCAAAATAGTGGGGGACATTGAAACAATATGTGAAAAATTGCTTGTAATTTTTTGTACAATTTTTCAAATTTTACTAGTCAATCTTTTTTTTATACTCCAAAGGGTTGTATTTCTTATGTACCACAAATTTGATTACAAGTAAAAAAAATCACCCCTTAATTTTTCCACTAGGTGGCTGCCATGAAAAAAAATATAGGCCAAACTATATAGGCAAAGAAGTGGGGGACATTGAACAAATATGTGGAAAGTTACTTGTAACTTTTTGTACAATTTTTCAAATTTTACTAATCAATCTTTTATTTTTATCATCCAAAAGGATGTATTTCTTATGTACCAAAAATTTGATTACAAGTTAGAAAAATCAATCCTTAATTTTTGCACTAGGTGTCTGCCTTGTGTAACGCCCCATTTAATTTAATACAAAAATTAAAGGAAACGCCACACATAAGATAGCATAACAACGCAGTCCTGGAGTTCCCAACATCACCCCTACGAAACTAGGCACACCACGATGCCAACAAAAGTAGGATAGCTGTTTAACTAAAAGTTACACTCTAAAAACCACGAATACAGGGGCCATAGCCCTAAAGAAAACACGAAAGAAAGAAGTGTGAGATCCAGCCCAGATGGCTAAGTAGCGGAGTCGCCATTCCCTTGTTGCCCATGAGAACCTCGCCCATCTGCTCCCATCAACCAAGTTGATGATCATCGCAAGAGAGAACAGCCACATACATCACAACCATGCAACAAAACGGGTAAGCTAGAGCCAACAACATATTCATCATGCAGTCAAATATATTTTCCTCATCTCATATCCACATGGCAACCAAACATATTATGACTCTTCATTCAATACACTACGACTCGACTCGACTCATCCGGATACGTATAACTTAGTCGGATTCAGCGGATGCTTGCGCCTGTGGTGGATATCCCTGCTCGACTCTGAGCTGCTCATCTCCGAGCTATGTGGTACAAGTGTTACGATGAATCAAATCTCCCTCACCACAAGGTTAGCCCTTAATGAATTTTAGGCCTCCTGCTACTCTCACCACAGGAGTCAGTCTGCTCTAAGTGAGACTAACTGGCCCCTTAGAGTGTCAGGATGCAGTC
>Ga0214544_1002340_pt1 | contig 39982 bp, 27 predicted proteins | sample CNSS3metaG_FD_160074 | JGI IMG/M metagenome (GOLD analysis project Ga0214544, IMG submission 160074) | Root nodule microbial communities from cowpea collected in UCLA plant growth center, Los Angeles, California, USA - CNSS3 | ecosystem: Host-associated > Plants > Roots > Nodule | place: USA...
TTACCTACAAAACAAGACAAACAAGGATTAACATGTTGGTTTAAGTTAATCTAATCTTGGTCAAAGGTCAACTTTGGATCAAAGTCAACAAGTCAACCAAAATAAGTCAACTAGAAACCAACTTAGGAAATTCAAACTAAAGTAATGCAAAACAAAGATAAAGGTGATGGAATAAAAGACTCCCCTCTAGACATGCTTCTAGTGATCCTTCTTGAGGGAGCTTCTAAGGAGGTGGTCACGCCTTCATCAATCACTACTCTATTGTGGAATTAAAGACCTAAAGGAACCACTAAGTCACAAGGTTTAGCTGAATGTAGGAGAAGCAAACCTCCACAACTTTTCAGAGGTTATAACTTAGAAAATAATTGTGGATTAAGGAAATGAAAAAAATATTTTGAGTTATGAATTATGTTGACAACCAAGAGATCAATTATGATGTGTTTTTGTTGATTGGAGAGGTTGAATATTTGTGGGATAGTAAAATGAGATTACTTGAAGGAGGAAGAATAATCATTACCTGGAAAGTGTTTAAAACATAATTTTTTAGAAATATATTCTACAAATTATGTGAAGAGACCAAAAGAAATAGAGTTTGTGCAATTGAAACAAGAAAGTGTGACGGTAGGAGAATATGCTTCTAGGTTTGGAGAGTTAGGAAGATACTCTACCTTCTTTTATCATCCAGAAGAGAGAATGAAATGTATAAATTTTGAGAATGGATTTAGGCATGAATTGAGAAAAGTAGTAGGAATAGTAGAAAATTATGATTTTCATATGGTTATTCACAAGTGTAGATTTTTAGAAGATTTTAAAAATAATCAAAACAAAAAAAAACCAAGATATTTTGGACCCTAGACAAATAAAGAGACATAATGAGGAAAAATAATACAATCGCCCCCAATGGAGATCTCAACCGAGCCAATTTTCTTTAGAAAATTCTAATGGACTTGTGAATAATCATATAAGATGCTTTAATGGGACAATATTCTTATTCTAAAGATTATCATCTTATAGGACCTATCTATTTCAAGTATGGAAAACCTGGTCATGTAGTATTTGAATGTGGACAACAGACCACACTTCAATCTTGTAGCACCTAAGACAAGACCTACCATAACAGGAAGAGTATACATCATGACTGCAACTGAAGTTGCTTAAAATGATGATCTAATTCAAGTTATGTGTCTTATTAAAGATGCAACTTTAAATGTATTGTATGACTTAGGCACTACTCATTCATTCATTTCTAATGATTTTGTTCAACCATAACTTGCCAATCTCCTTTATAAACACTAGTTTGTTTGCTTTGACTCTCACAATTAAGTCTGTAATTACCAATAAAGTTTGTTTAGATTGTACATTTTTTGAAAATAGAAAATTCCTTGTAAATTTAGTATGTCTACTTTTGTCTCAATTAGATGTGGTCTTAGGCATGGGTTGGTTATCTTCCAATCAAGTCTTTCTGAATTATGAAAAAAGAAAACCAATAATATTTCCAATTTTGAAGATCTTTTGAATTCATATACCAACTCAGTAAGTGAGCCTTTAAAGATAAAATTCAAGTGTATTTACTATTATCTTATATGGAAATAAAAGAGGAAATTGATTTGAAAAACATAGCTATTGTGCAACATTTTCCTATTGTCTTTTCTAATTATATTTTTTGTTTGCCATCAGATATATTTGATGCTTGGAATTGGACTAGTTTCTATAGCCATACATGATGTCACCCTCTGAACTAACAGAATTGAAGAAACAATTGGGAGAGTTACTTGAAAAATAATTCACTTGTTATGTCACCTTGAGGAGCTTCAACTTTGTTAGTTAAGAAGAAAGATGAAAGTTTTACGTTATGTGAGAATTACCCTCAATTAAATAAATTTACCATAAAGAATAAATACCCTCTTCCTTAAATAGATGACTTGATGGACCAATTTAGAGGAGTCTTTGTTTTCAAAAATATATTTGAGATCAGAATATCATCATATTAGAGTAAAAGCAGAAGACTTATAGAAAAATGCATTTATAACTAGGTATGATCATTGAGTATCAAGTGATGCCTTTTGATGTGATTAATTCTCTTGCAATATTCATGGATTATATGAATAATATTTTTTGTTCATTTTTAGATCATTTTGTAGTTGCTTTTGTGGATGACCTTCTTATTTATTCTAAGATTATTAAAGAGGAAGAGGAGCACCGTAGAACTATCTTGCAAATTTTGAAAGATAAACAATGTATGTGAAATTGTCTAAGCGTAAATTATGGTTAGAGGAAGTGAAATTCTTACGACATGTGATTTCCAAAGAAGGAGTATCAGTGGATCCAACTATAGATGACAAATAAACTCATCCTCGTGGGGATTGTCCAAACCTATCCCTGTTTTGACAGAAAATCTCTACATTAACTAGGTATGGGTATGGGCATGAGTAATACCAATTTTTTTCAATTGGGAATGAGGATGAGTTTGTACATATCGATCTAATCCTCGTACCCGCCATCATTTTCGTCCTCATTTAATTACTAAAGTACACATAGTTCATTAGTTAATATAATATATATATATATATATATATATATATATATATATATATATATATATATATATATATACACACACATATATATGTATACATATATATATATATATCCCCATTTTGATAAGGAATCTCTGCATTAACTAGGTATGGGTATGGGTACTAGTAATGTAACGTCCTAGCCGGAAATTACTTATTTCATACAAAAGAAATTAAGATAATATGTTTATAACCGCATTCATTTATAAATTCTTTTCCCTAAAACGCGGGAACATTTAAAATCCAAAATCAACGTGCCAATAATAAATGAAAACCACGACGTTCAATTAATACAAACATAATCTTTTCTCAAAACCATTACAAGAAAATAGTTCATGAATAAAAACTAGTAAATCTCCCATTGCTTATCCCCACTCCGACTCTATGTGTCCACATGCTCACCTGCATCACCATCTGCTCCCATGTAACAAGTTACATGATCATCGCCACACACAAACAGATAGGGTGAACTCAAATAAAAAGAACAGATACAATATAACATAAAATAAGCATCATAAAATATAACTCAATATTAGCATTCCCCATTCCTCAGTTTCTCGACTTTCAATCCTTACGATAGGCACCTCTTGATTCTACACCCTTCGATGAGTACACTAATCGATCTTTACTACACGAGTTTCTACTCGCCCCTCTGACTACAGGCCACCACCTAATAGTCCACACATAGGACTAAATTGCCACGACCTCCCACCGTGGCACCAAGTGGAGTTCTCCAAAACAAACTGAAGTTCGCAGTTGTTCCCAGACTACCAAACTCAATCAGATGCACTGAAGAGGGCAATCATCCGAAACCTCGTCGTACGAGCCACAATCTCGCACACTCCACTGGACTTCCTAACCACCAGGCTACAACCTAGAGTGGCCACGTGTTACCCCAATACAAGTTACACTCGTAATTGGGCCCCCAACCAAAGCATCGCATCATGAACTTCACCTAAAACTGTGTTGAAATTCTCCTCGCGCACCAACTCTGCACCAAAACCGCCTGGCGCACCTCTCGCGTCGCCATGCGAAACTTGGTTTCAGACCGCATGGCGGGCATCTCACACCGTTAGGCGCCAAGCGCCTTCCAATACCCTTGTCACACCCCTATCGTCTGGCGGGACCAACCCTGCCGGCAGGCGTCACACGCATACAACGACCACTGCCTCTGTTTTAGGTCTCTATCGCCTAGAGGCTCGCCCCGAGCCGCCAGGCGCCATACCAGTATTGCAATGCTACTGGTTTTTGGCATTTTCCTCGGGTCTTAAGTGATCCCAAACAAACAATGCATCATTTATATAACAATCATGCTATTCCAGACATGTTACTATGACTAAAACTCAATATATAGATATAATTCATGCCCAAATCAAGTATTATCATGTCTAGCATGTTCTCCTTTATTTACCAATTAAAACATGCCACAAAATTGTCCATTTTGTACATACACTTTAGAACAACACAACAGTGAAGCATACAATCGAAGCCAACTCAGGAACATCAATTCCATCCATCCAGGCATATTCATATAACTGAAGTTCACTTTCACACACGATTCACTTAGCATATTTTCTCAATTAAAATCATATCATTCCTCAAATAGTTGGAAAATGCCACACAACAAGTATGATATACATCAGTTCAATTTCTACTCAAGTATTATTCCCTGTTAGGTACTAAAACCATCTAACTCAATGCAGCCAACCCTTTTATGTTCATTACCAAGTTAAACATCATCTCATTCATATAAATACGTATCTACTTTTCTATACCCTCTACATACTAAGTCAGATTTTCCCATAAAATCATGCGATAAAACCCCCAACCACAAGATTCCAGAACAAGCATCATATTTGCCCCTGTTCTGAGGTGTCACTTGGCAGCTGATCCTGTGCCGCCAGGCGGTGCATCTAAACTTGGGTTTTGCCCAGATTTTTCCACACTTGCATGCACCCTAAAAGCAAACCAATCCACCCTTCCAGCATAGTTTCTGACGTGATTTTAATGTTCAACATCACCTTAGTTCATGCTAGTTTATCTTAATATCATTTTCATGAAAACAGTACATCAATCCAAAACAGAAACACATTTCAGCATTACCAATTTTCACATAAACCCTAAATCCCCATAATGATCACGATTCATTCAATTATAGTCAATTTATATAATTTCCGACTTGTAGCCACTGATAAATAATTAGAATTTGATATAAAGATTCCAACCGAGCACAATCAACACCACATAACGCAAGAAACACAGCAACTGGGCAAGCCAGCTTGTGTCGCCTTGTGGGCAACACGTAACCGCCAGGCGGTTCATGGAGGAAACCCATAATTGGGTTCTGGAGCATGCGTCGCCTGGCGAGTCATTCAACGACGCCAAGCGGTTTCTGGAAATTTCCAGAAACACGACAAAAATTAAGACGAATTGGCATATCATGCATTTCCTATCCTCAAGCACATTACAAAAACATGCAATTACAATTTGATTCCAAGCCTTGCCTCCACCCAAGCACACTCACTCACTCTCTAGGGTTTTGGTGTCCATTCACATTCTTGCCAAAAATTGATTTTAGCAAAAGGAAGTTATTTTGCTTAAGCCAAGGTTCAAACCCACACCCTCACAAATTCAAAGTCAAAGTCAAAGTCAAAGCACAATCAACCAACCAATTTATATTTTGTGATATTTTCTATAAATCTAGAAATCTACCTCTATTAACACGCCCAATTTATATTCTAAAAATAATACTAAAGTTAAATAACATACAATGGCATACATAGGACTTGAGCTCAAATTCTCTTAACACACTCAAGTACTCTCAACCATTTAAGCTAATACTTTTCCATGTCATGACAGTTAGCATTTAATGCCATAAAGGCTTCCACAACCAGTATTTATTAAATAATTATTTATTTAATTATTTAAATTCTTCGGGTCTTACAAGTAATACCAATTTTTTTCAATTGGGGATGAGGATGAGTTTGTACATATCGATCTAATTCTCATACTCGCCATCATCTTCATCCTCGTTTAATTACTAAAGTACTCATAGTTTATTAGTTAATCTAATATATATACATATATATATATATATATATATATATATATATATATAATTCTTAGTCTTTATTTTTAAAACTTTCTTTTTCTTTTAGCTACACTTTTTTTTTCTAATTGTTTGGCTTACCATGAAATCAATTCATATCTTCAAAACACTTTCTCTCTTATGAGACCCTTTGTGCACTTATGTTCAAATGTGTATGTAATATTTTTAATCACTCAAATTTGAATATTTCTATTTTTTTATTTTTTATTATTTTTTTTTCACATGAGAATATTTAACTCTTAATTTAAGATTTCAATAGCTTAAATTCTTCATTTACTAGGTAATATAAAAAAATTATATTCTTTATTCTCTTACACTTCATTTTTGTTTCATTTGAAGAATTTTGTTTTTTATTTTAAGACAATTTTCATTATCTCTCAACAATTTGACTATAATATGAAATTTTTTCTAAAAAATGTAAGGTATTTTTCATCTTATGATACCTTTAATTATACATTTGTTTTTCTTTAATATAATTTCATTCAATGGTATATTAAATTGTTTCTAGGACACACATTTGATTAGTTTTACTTCTTTTATAATATTTTTATTTGTTGTTTATTTTTATCATGTAGAATACTGCTTTGATATTTTTTATCTAATTTTTTTTTTCTAACTCAATGTGATTTTACCACTACAATTCTATAAAAAACAATTCATGTACTATAATATAATAATTTAATGTCATTGTCATGAATCTTGTTTATCACCATCCGACATATATAGAAGTTCAAAAGATGATATGCTAAATTTCAATTATTATTAGTTTAATCTTCGTTATTTGTGTGATTTCATTCAAGTGGTGTATTATAATTTTTATTCGTGTATAAAAAAAGAGATTTCATTATAATTTAGAGAATGAAAGTAAAGAGACCTTTAACATATTTTTAAATTTGAATATATGTTTTCTTTTTGTAATTTTTTAAACATATTTTCAAATTTTATCAACTTTATTTCATTAATGTTTGCAAATTTAACAAATGTTTTAGTTCTCATGAAAATTTATTTGGCATTCTAATTTGAAATGTATACAATATAATTATAATTTCTTCATAATTTTAATATAGTAGACACTTTTTGCATGAATTCCCTATTTAGACCCACTCCACCAACCTTAGTTTTAGAGAAGTTCACCTTAATATTTTGATAGCTTCATAATTTTAATATAGTAGACACTTCTTTGGATAGCTTTTATTACCTTCATATTTTGAACATTAGCATCACAGACAAAGAGGGTTTCATTCGTGAATTGTAGTAACCTCACTTCTATTTTTTGTTTTTTACCCACCTTTACACCACCTATAGGTTTTTCTTAACCACTTGCTTGACCAATCCTGCTAGACTCTCTACTACTATGAGGAATAAGAATGGAGCCAAAGGGTCCCCTTATCTCAAACCCCTTGTCGGGGCAAACTCCCCAGTTGGAGAGCCATTGACCAAAACTGACACTAAAGATGATTCCATGCATTGTTTTATCCATCCAACCCATCTAACACTAAACCCCAATCTTTCCATCATATAATATAGAAAATCCCAACTTACTAAGTCATAGGCTTTTTCAAAATCCACCTTAACAATTACCATCTTCTTGTTTCTAGTTCTACATTCCTCCACTATCTCATTCTCTACTAAGATACTATCCAAAAGGCCCCTACCTTGAAGGAATGCTGACTGAGAAAAGTCCATGATCTTAGGTAGCATACAATTCATCCTATTTGCAAGGATCTTAGATATGATCTTATAGATACAGCCTACAAGAGATATTGGTCTATAATCGTCCAAGCCTAGTGAGTTTTGTTTTTTTGGTACAAGTGCTATGAATGAGTCATTACACCCTTTTGGCATTTTTCCCGAGCTATAGAACCATTGAATAGCTTGACATACTTCATTATTTATGGTATCCCAATTATTTTTAATGAAGTAAAAACTGAATCCATTTGGTTTCGAACTCTTAGTTCCCCCACATTACTTATTACATCCTCAATTTCCTTCTCTTCTATTTCCAGTAACAAAACCCTATTGTCAAAATTTTTTATTTTTGTGAACTCAACTTCTTGAAGGTTAAGGCTACTCTTCTTAAGCGTCGTAAATCTTTTCTCAAAGATATGCCTTACCTCTTCTTTCACTTTACTCAGGTCCTCACACCACTACCTATCCACTTCCACCCCTTTTAGCTCATTCTTAATCCTTTTCCATCTTATTCTAGAGTGGAAATACTCTCCTTCATATCTTATTCTAAAGTTTTTGTCCTCTTGTTTTATCAATTTAATCCTTACCTTTTAGTTCAATATGGAACACTCCTTCATACTAAGTTCTATTTATTCACTCATTAGCTCCATTCGCCATAACATATTTTTTTAATCTAGATTACTATCTTCATCTGATTTATCCAACTCTCTTATCTCCTTAATGATGTTCTTTTTTTTAGTTCTTATTATTCCAAACACCTCCTTATTCCAAGATCTTAATTCATGTTTAAACTTTTTTAGTTTCTCTTTCAGAACTAACATCAGATTCCCTCTTCCAATATACAAGTTCCATGAACCTTTGATTGCCTCTTTAAAACTAGGGTTAGAGTTCCAAATATTTAGTGTTTTGAATTAATGCATGTAATTTGCAAGTTATATGGATACAGTTATCAAGATTGAGGAGAATTATTTGAATTTGTGGTCACATAAGTCATATGTGAATTGTTGTTTTATTTGTGTATTAAGTATTGTCACCTATATTCTAACATAGATCTCCTAGTTTCACTAATGGTCTAAGTCACATAGACTACAATATCAGATGGTGAAAGTTAAGGGAGAATTTCCTACATAATGCAACATTAGTAGATGCACAATATGAGTTGTAATGAATTTATTTCATGGTTTATGGGTTCACTTCTAAATCCACATCCTGGATTGGATTAGATGTTAGTCTATGTTAGACTTACTTAATACATGTCATATTCTGCTTCTTGAATATCCTTGATGAATATATCCATGTGTGGATGTAATTAGTTGTTGAATTTTGAATGAAAGTAAATTATTATGACTTGTTAATTAAAATATACCTTTTATATATTTTTTTCTTAAGATAATTTTTTTTTTCAATAGTTTATCCTTGAATGTGTTGTTGTAATGTGACTTGTGATGACTTACTATGTACACAAATATATATATATATATATATATATATATATATATATATATATATATATATATATATATATATAAAAAAGTGCATATGAAAAAAGAATTTTGGAAAAGGATGGAGATTTTTTATTTTACTTATCTCTTGTAAATTTTTATTTTTATTCGTAATTGAGCAAGTTTATATTTGCATTTTATATTAATATTAGCCTAGTCCTTTAATAGATATTATAATATAGTTGATAGTTAAGTTTGTATGATGTATCATTACTAATTGTAGTAAAATCTCACTTCCAATCAAAATTTTTCATCTAATAAACTTCAATTCAAGATCTTAAGGAGATCAAGATCGACTTGGCTAAAGGAATTGAATCCAATGTCACCCAAACAACTTCTACTATTTATCTGTTGTGCAGATTTTTCAAATTAAATAGGTATAATACCAATTTCAATTTTAATTTCTTTAAATTTTTGTTGTTTATTTTAATATTTCTAACTTTGAATTGCTGTTAATTCGGCAAGCATTATCTAAACTATTTTTCTTTCATCTATATAAAGCATCGTCCAAACTGTAAAATTAAAAGCAGCACATTTTAAAGTTAAACATACCAAAGATAATTAGTTTTCTTTATATATAAAATCAAAATTCAACTTTAAAAGTTTTAAAGAGGTGAAAAATATATTTGAATTTAATTTTATTCAAATGGGGAATCTTGAATGGACCACTCCATTTTAATAACTACAATATAACCACAGAAAAAAAAAATTCATTTATAAGTGCTTAAATTTCAAGTCTTTTATTCCTAGCAATTGCCCCCACAAAATTCTAATTTTGGCCCATCATCTTTCGAATAAAAAATCGAACTCTTATCATAGCAACATAACACTTTACGCCTTATGACTGAGAGAAACAGTAACAAAAAAGCTTTCACTTTTGCAGGTTATTTTTCTTTCTGAAATATTATTAATTTTACTAATATCTAATTATATGGATAAGTTATTTTTTTAATCTATTTTTAATTTTACTAATAGTCAAATATTATTTATGAGAAACGAAGTAGTTTCCAAAATCAAGAAACAATGATGAAGTTTGCACTGTCCACGTGTGGGAAGGCTCCATTCTGATACGTAGGGTAATGTATCAGATTACTCTTACGCCAATGTGGACCACGATGATAATAATTCATAATGCTGTTATTAAATATTATTTAAATTAATATTAATCGTATATTTACGTTACAACTGTTTAATTTCTTATTTTAGATTAGTTGTACAATGTTATCTTTTCGGTCCATGTTTTTATTTTTATACATATCTTTGATTATGTTTTTATGAGTCTAGATAAAAAAACTAAAAAATATAATGTTTTTGTACATGTTAAAATTCCACTGGAAGGAAAAGAAGATTGTTGTATATACATTTAGGTTCCAATATATTATCTATATGAAAAAATTCATAGATCATTTTCAGATTCTTGGAAATGAAAAAAAAAATGACGTCGAAATAATAAAACAAGCATGCCCAGAACAAAATTAGCTACAAAAATAAAACATATTAGGCTCAAATTCACTATTTTTTTTTTCTTGATAATGTGCAACTTTAGTTGCCATAAAATTGTAACTGTAAATTCAGATTTTTAATTTTTTTTTTCAAATTTAGCAAATTTACATCATCGTTAATAATATGTTATTAATTGATTTTTTTAATATTACATTTCTGTAAATGATAATAAACTGAATTATCCGTTAAATATTACCAATAGGTCTAACAATTCATCTTAACACATTATTATAGTATTGTGTTAACAATTCAGTGATTTTTTAATGTTCACAATTGAATAAATTGCCAATGAATTAAAAATGATTAAATTTTAAAGTCAAATGTGTAATAAATAAAATTATACGGAGATATCACTTAGAACATTTTATATAACATTTTTTTTTCATTTATCTTATTTTTAATATTTATTAGATGTTAATTAAGTTTTAAGTCTGACTATATTCAATTAAGTATCTTTTAATTTTTTTATTAATTACTCATAATTTTTATATTTTTCAATTGAATATTTGTTAATTAATTTCTTTTAACTAATTAATCTTATTTATTTATTTTCACGGATTAAAATTTATGAAGTTTTATTATTAATATAGAATAGTATTATATCATTAATATGAAATAATTACAAGGAATTTTTATTGATTTTAGTAAAAATATGTTAGATAACAAAGTCGGCATATTTTTAATGACTTTTACATCATCACCTAGACTAAAATATTCATAGTTAATATAAATGAAGACGAGAATATTTTGTTATCCAACACATTTTTAATAAAATAATGGGTTAAATATATTTTTTACCCTTCAACTTGTAGTAAAAATTGAAATTAATCTATTTTAAAAATCTGGTACTAATTTAGTCTCTCATATTTATACATGTATGAATTTAGTCCTTTAAACTATTTTTTTAGTCTATTTGACGTTTCAAACACGTTTCTAAACTAACATTGAAGCGAACATGTGTCAAACGGTATAAACAAATTAAAATATTATAATGAAATATGTTTGAAACATCAAATAAAATTAATAAAATTTGATTAAAAGGGTTAAATTCACACAATTACATAGTTGAGAGACTAAATTGATGTTAGGTTTTCAAAAGAAACTAATTCTAATTTTCACTCAAAATTGAAAGACCGAAAACATATTTAACCTTAAACCAAATAAAAGTTACTTATTGTTTTACATTAATTTCGGTATCATTCTAATTATATTCACTATAATTTTACATTTACACAGAGACAAGTAATTAATTTGGTAAGAAAAATTAATAAAAAAATCAAATGTCAAAATCTGAATTAAAAAAAAAAGTATAATTTGGGTATTCGATACATAAAAAAAAGTAATAAAAATACCTAATTTTATTATGTACCAGAACTTAATTGAGCTTGTAAGAAATAGTAGAGATACACTAACACTTGAAAGACTAAGATAAATAATTTGTAACTATACAAATCAACAGATAAATTATGTAAAATTACAAACATAAATGAGTAATTAAATCTATGAAAAGATTTTTGTGACTTTTAAAAGAAAGAGGGAATGAGTGTTGACTACTACACATTTTTCTTGGTTATATATAGTGTGTGATTGCTAAATCTCAATTATAAAAAGTTGAGTAGCCCACGTGAACAAGCCCTTTCAAACTAGTGCTTCACAACTGTGCATGTGTGGTTAATGAGTTATTTTCAGTAAAGAAACAATAATTATGGACAATGTTCACAAATATGCAACCCTAATAATTGGGAGTCACAAAATTAAAACTATGTTATAATTTCACCTTTTTTTTATAATTGTTTGTTATTGTTAATACTTTTTTCACTTAGAAAAAAAAGTATGGATCAATAATGTTATATATATATATATATATATATATATATATATATATATATATATATATATATATATATATATTATTTTATTATAATCATAATAAATAAATAAATAAATAAAATATCACTTTTATCTCATTTTCTAACGTATTAATTAAATTATCGTGATTGTTATTTTTTTTTTCACTGATTCTTTCTGTTAAAGTAATCTAATTTTTATTCAAATATCGCATTTCTATTTCTTTTTCTGGTCCCTTTCACTCCTTTTTTATTTCTTTTCTCTCTATTAAATGGATACATGGTGTATGTTTGAGTGAGTTTTATAGAATTAATTTCAAAATTATCAGGTTTTATAAAATCAATTATGGTTGGATAGTTGGGGAAAATAACATAAATAAGTAATATTCAGTTACAGCAATAGAAAAGTTATGAAAGAGCAAAAAGAATAATTTGTGAGGTTCTCTTGAATTTCGTTTCTGCTTATTTAAAAAAAAAAGGTCGAAAGGGAGAAATAAAGAGAATGGTATTCACTTATATTCAGAAAGAAAAAAATCCTTTTTCTAAAAATTCTTTTTTTGTTATAATTTTGATATATATGTATATAACTCACACGCCTTAATTTTATGTAAATTATTATTTTTAGTTTTCATCTTAATTTAATATAAAAAGGGAAATATATTTTTCATTCCTTGTATCAAATAATAAAAAATTGTATTGAGAAAGAAATATAAAAGAATGTAAAAGAACTGAAAACTTAACTAGAAATTTCAATTCTCTTCTTAGAAGCATGATGTTAATTTATTGATCTGTTTGAATTTGGAAGATATAAATTGTGAAAGAATGTGATTTGTTGTATCTATCAAGTCTCTTCTTTAGAGGTAGCATGTCTATTGTTCAGTCCTTATTGGCAAATAAAAAAAGGTTATCATAATTAAATATAATAGTAAACTCTAAAAGTCATTAACCTCTCCAAAATAATTTGAAAGTCTTCTTTGCTATTTATAGAAATCAACAATTTAATTTTATAATACTTTTGAAAGCAATCAATGTGTCCATGTAATTAATTATGCATAATTTTAATTTATGCTTTTGTCACATTCTAGATATTATTATTATTGTTATTATTATTATTTTATTTTCATCAAGTGTGGTTATTGCAATTATGGATCTATGTAGCTTGTAGTTGGCACTTTCTCTTTCCAAGTTTTATGGAATTCATTGTTTTCATGTGGTACAATCACATGTTGAGCTTAAAGTAAGTTGCAAAATGTTCCACCTGCAAACTCTTTTTATTAATTGGATTCTTTTTATTTTTAATTAAATAAACTAGAGCCGAATCCCAAGCATAATTGAATTAATAAATAGGACAAACGGTTAAATGATATTTTTACATAAAAAACATTAATTTGTTTTTTTTATTTCAGTTTTTTATTTTATCTAACTTATCCTACTTTAACTTTCTCTATTATTTTTCTGTCAAACAAAAATGACTGCGGTTACCATAAATGGTCCTAGAAAACAAACTTTATCGTCTAAAACTATAAAATTAAAAATCACTATATTACATAAGTTAACAATTCCTTGCCGTTAGATTTTTACGTTGTTGAATATAAACAAGAAAATGACTTGGCCAATAATGTAAAATTAATGCGAAAATTGTCAGATGCACCATATGAAGAAAAACAAACTCTTAACAACCTTAATATTAAAAATAAAAATAAAAAATCCAAATGACGTAGTCCAATAAAAGCTTTCATTAATGATAATTAATTAGCATAACACAATTTTTTTTGAGTCTCTAAGTATTAATATATAACTTTATTTTTATAAGTAATGTAAATAACAACACCGAAAATTTTAATGAGTTTTCCAGCTAAACAAAAGAAATAACCAAATACATGAAAATTTGGTATAAACTTCTTCTTCAAGTAACTACTGAAATTATTTATACTTGATACATGTTCTATTTTTCTCTCTCTTAGAGAACTTTTTTACTTTTCTCTCCATAGGAGTGAGTACATGTTTTGCCTGCAAAAGAATGCACTTTTGTAAAATGTAGGAAGGACCTTTAGCTCATAAAATATGTGATACACTTTTTTTTTCTTTACTAAAGTAAGTATGGATCTAATAAATTGGTAATCAATTTGATAAACTTCCTCTTCGCCAATTAATCGAGGTTATAATTGACCAAACTTACTTTCTATTTGAAGATACTTAGTTTTTCGATAGGTAAGATCTTTGTCACTACATGTAAGTCATTTTCATTTATATGAATTTTCTCTAAAGATAATTGTTTTATCTCCAAAAAGCATCATGTATTTTTTTACCTTGAATGAAAGGTTAAGTTATTGTTGAGACAAATTGCATCTTGATTATCACAATATAAAACATATTTTTTTTTAATAGTCCTAACTGTTGTAGAAATTTAAATCCACAAGAGTATAATGCCTTAATTTTGATGTTGTAATCTATTCAACCTTCTCTAAACGATTTTATTTTCTTCATTGGGTTGTGTTAGATGCAAATATAGTATATGGCCTAACAAACGAAAGAATATATTGTCATGGTTTTGTCTAACTGATCAATGCAAACTCACAAATTTGTCTAGCCAAATAGGCGCAAGCACATAACTTCATCTAGCCAAACAAACACAAGTGCATAGCTTTGTCAACTTATCATACACAGACTTATAACTTTGCCTAACCAAACAAACGCAAGCGCATTGTAAGGCGGAAGAGAAAAATCAGAGAAAAGAAAGGACCAATAGGAAGAAAGAGATTATTATTTTGTATTTGCATGAAGGGCATGCATACGTTTATAAACAAAAGGGAATCAAAGAGAAAAACTAACGAAAAACAGAAAATCATTTATAAAACTGATACATCAGAAGAGATGGAATATAGGTCATGTAACATCCCCCTCAAACTTAAGGTTGAATGTTTAACAACCATAAGTTTTGATTGGAAACTCTTGAAGACTATAGATGAAAGGGGTTTTGTTAGGACATCTGTAAACCACACATGGCCACAACCATGTCAACCGTGTTGTACATCTTCTAGAGAGTACCTCAAGATGTTTTGTTGCCACACCTATCAGCCACAACTGATAGAACACATGCGGGAAACCATGCTACGGATCACACACCGTAATGCTAGGTGGAGTTCCCAATACGAATTACATTCGTAATGTCCCAAGACTACCAAACTCGTCAGTTAATTACTGAGGAGAGCAATCTAACTGGACCCATTCGTACACGCCGCTACGTGCACACTCACACCGGCAACACTCACCAACCTGAGCCACAACTCAAGAGTTCCTCGTGTTCATTCGCCATCCCGAGCCAAAACTCAAGAGATGTTATTCTGAGCCACAACTCAAGGAATACCACGTGCTTAACCCTTATCTTGAGCCACAACTCAAGGGATACGTTCCGAGCCACAACTCAAGGGATACGTTTCGAGCCACAACTCAAGGAGCACCAGCAAGCTGACCTTTAAGATATCATAGAAGCCTTGTAGACCACGCAAATCAAACGAGCAAAATACAATTTTGCTGCAGCAATATCGCCTGACACTACTCATGAGGCGTCAGACACTTTCTACTTTCAAACCGCTTGGAGGTTGTGATGAGTGCGAACCTTTGCCTTCATAAGTGTTTAAATTTTGGGGATTTAATATACTTTTTGCGCTTAAGAGATGATTTTAGTTGCATAATATATTATTGAATATTTTTAAATTTAATAATGCAACTGGAATTTAATTGAGATCCTTAAGAGTGTAAATTGGGAATATTTCAAGTTATAAAATAAATCCAAAAATCAGAATTTTGAAGAGAAATAATTTAGGAGCTAAATGCACCCACAAATTTCATTTTTACACCCCCTTTTGCAATTAGGTCATCTAATTCTGAAAAGTAATTTTTCTGGAGCTAAATACACCTCCAATTTTTATTTTCCACACCCTTCCTGAAATTGGATCCTCTAACTCTGTTCTACACCCCTTCTTTTTACTAATTTGCATCCTTAATATCACTTAAACTTCATTCAACCATATTACGCCACGTGGCAATCCTTCACTCACTAAAATAACTAATTAAAGCTTGTCACGTCCTAAATCCTCCACTCACTAAAATAACCACTTAAAACTTGTCACGTCATCAATCCTCCACTCACTAAAATACTCAATCATAGAATGACACCTTATCACCGTCTCTCCTCCACATAATCAGAAACCCTATCCTTAATTTTTTTCCCTCTCTCTCACCATCACCATGTCGCAGCCACCACCCTCCACGGCCGCCACCGCATCGTCCGACCACCACTATAACTCGCACTTGCTCTGTCGCGCCATCATCACCATTACATCATTCGACCCAAAATAGTCTGCGCCTGCCCTCATCTGCAACAGTCTGAGCACCACATGTAGCCATGCTCAACGCCAAAACAGTCATGCTCGTCGTCGTCCACCGCTGCACTCGTCTGTTACTGTCACGCATCATCTTCTCCAAATTGTCATGCTTTTGAAGCCTCCATTGTCGCACCGTTCGAGCTTGCCGAAACAGTCCAACATCTTTGGCAGCACTTGCACCAACGTTGTCGCACCCCCCTCCCGTGTGAGCTGCCCTACACGATGACGGAATTGTAGCTCTGTCTTCACGTGTCGAACCACCACTACTTCATCATGCTCAACACCTTCACGGTAACGCCACTGTCACCTGCAGCCGCGAGCCATTCGCGTGCGACCACCACTACATCTCTGGAACGCGAACCTATCCCCATTTTTCTACTACAACCACGGACCCAGCCCCTCCAGCATTTCTGCCGCCATCGCGTCAACCCCCGAAACCTTCGCGTAACCACTCACGACAGTAAAACCCTAATGGAGAGAGAGACTACCTTGACACGTGGCAGCCTCTCAATGGACTGTCAAAGAGTCAAGATTGGCCAACCAGTCTACTCTGGGCAAGGATTGGTCAACATTGGTCAATTTGACTATTTTACACTATATTTGGCAGGTGGTTCCTCTGCAGGAACCCTAAATGGCCTAAAAAAGGAAAGAGTCGTCTGGTGGCAGTTCATCGTCGACTAGACAATTTCTGGAAATTTCTAGAACCACAAGCTTTAAACGGAATAAAATAATTCATGCATAATCATACCATATTTAGCATGCCAATCAGACTTAAAATAAAATTAACGTGTAAAGCTACTATATTTAGCATGCCAATCAGACTTAAAGCAAAAAGAAAGTTTAATTTAGAGTTACCAAGGTTCGAACCTATAACCATGCCAATGCCAATTCAATGCACAATCATTCAACAAATTCATGTTTCGTGATATATCTTAATCATTTAAGAATATAATATCACTCCCCACAACCAAAATATTATATAAAACAATTACATAATTAAAATAATTATAATTTATTAAATAGCACAAAAATGGCATACATAAGACTTGAACCCAAGTCCTATCACAGAATCAAGTACTCTTAACAACTTAAGCTAGTACTTTTTCATGTCATACTTGTCAGAATTAAATGCCACAAAGGCTCTCACTGCCCGCATTAATTAATTAATTAATTAAATTTAGCGGATCTTACAGAACCAACAATGGTGCGATTGTGGGTAGCATCTTGAACTGTAGTAGACCTATCAAGAGTGAGGCGTCATGAAGAGACCATAGGTGTAGATTAAAGGTTGGAGCCAAGCATTTTTGCCTTACGAAGGGGTCCAAAATATATTTTATTTGAGTCAAATGAAGATGGCCTTCAACAATCCATGAGACTTGAAGACCAAGAAAATAGTGTAGTCTTCCCAAGTCTTTTAAAGTAAAGTGTTATCATAAAGAGGAGATAATTGTTGAAATCGCTTGTGAAGAATAACCCATGATGATAATGTCATCAATGTAAATGAGTATAAAAATAATGTGAGAGGAAGAAAATAAAGTGAATAACAAAGGGTCACTTTTGGTTTGAAGGAACCTAAGAGAGAAAAGAGTGTTACTTAACTTTTGAAATCAGGCACGGGGAGCTTGCTTCAAGCCATAAATAGAAAGACGACAAACAAGAGAATCATCACCTTGAATGAACCCTGGAGGTTGTTGCATATAAACTTGTTCTGAGAGATCACCATATAGAAAGGCATTATTTATGTTTATTTAGTGAATGGGCCAACGAAATGAAAGAGCCACAGTAAGGACAACGGTGGCTAGCTTCACAATTGGGTTGAATGTTTCATGATAGTCAAGGCCTTCTGTTTGATGAAATCCTTTTGCGACGAGGTGGGCTTTGCAGCTTTGAAAAGAACCATCAATGCTAAGTTTAGTTTTAAAACCCTATTTATAACCTATTGTTGCACTAGGCGGAAGGGAAATGAGAGTCCATGTATTGTTAGCAAGGAGAGCCTCATACTCTTTTTGCATGGCATGTAACCATTCAGGGTTTGCAAGAGCATCTTTTATAGAGGTTGGTTTAGATAAAATGGATGAAGTAGTAGTGTACACCTTGGTTTGAAAATACTAGCTTTTGATCGTGTAGTCATATGATGAATATTGGGTGGAAAGGGTGAAAGAGAGTTATCTAAAGGAGGGTGTGGGACAGACAACGAGGATGATGAAGGTAAAGATAAATGAGGAGTATTTGATAAAGGGGAAGGTGGGGAAGAAATTTGGAAAGGAGATCTTATAAAGGTTGTGTGTCAGTGAAATTAGATGATGAAGAATCTTTCACTAGTATGATTAAAGGAGGTTATGGAAGAGAAGAAGATATAGGTGATGTTGTAGAAGAATCAAATAGGTTAGATGATAAACCATAAGGAAAAAGATTCTCATTAAAGATAACATGACATGAAATATAAGTGCGACCAGATGGAGAAAAATAGATGTAACCTCGATGTTGGGAGTTGTATCCAAGGAATAAGCATAAAGATGATCGAAAAGCAAGCTTATTTTTATTATAAGGGCAGAGTAATGGATAATAAGCACAACAAAAAATGCGCAACATGTGATAGGATGGTGTAACTTTAAACAAAACTTCACATGGTGATTGGTGTCAAGAACAAGAGTGGGTAAGATGTTGATAATGGTTACGACTGTTATGAATGCTTCACCCCAAAATTATATAGGTAGTGAAGTAGAAGCAATCATGAACAAACTTGTATCAACAACATGACGATGCTTTCGTTCAATGCTACCATTTTGCTCATGAGTATGGGGGCATGTTAACTTGTGATGAATACCATTTTAAGTAAGATAGGAATGTAAAGCCAAAATTTCTTTTGCATTATCAGTTTGGATGTTTTGAAGTTTAAAACCAGTTTGCTTTTCAACATAAAGATGGAAGTATTTAAACACAACATATATTTGAAAGTATGTTGTAAGTAAATAAAACCACGTATACTTGGAGAAACAATCAAGAAAGGCAACATAATAATATGCACCAGATGTTTATGGAACGAGTGTTGGATATGAATACTTTGAAATAATACTAATTATTTTTTAAACTCTTCAACTAGACAGTATGTTAAATATACGCATTAGTTTCTAAAATTATAGAATTTTTGAATGTCATTTACATTGTAATAAGCATTAAAACTTTAAAATTAGACTATATTATATATTTATTTATAGGTGAAATAATAATAAATATTTTTTCTCTCTTTTTACTTAAGTCTGGTTTCTCTATGAATTTTGTTATGTTGTCCTCTACTAAACATTTAAAACATATTATTTGGATAATTTAAAGATAATTTTAATATATTTTAAAATTTTAAAATTAATGATCATTAGTATATTTTGAAGATATAACAGAAGACCAATATAAAAAAATATGCAGAGAATCAAAATCCTTTTTCTTTGAATCACCCCCAACTATATATACTTAAACCTAAACATTGTAATTTCTTTTTCGCTTCAACTATTATACCTCTTAAAACAATCAATCTAATATTTAGTGTAAAACTTAAGATACAGTCCAAATATTCTACTACCATTATCAATGTATGTAGTATCCACTGTCACTATAATTATAGTCATTAATGAAAATTTATTATCTAAAAATGTTTGTTATATTAAATAAAATTAGTGATAAATGATTGCCTTTTAATACTAAAAATCGTTAAAACAAATTCGGTTGAAATGCTTGTCCCGTTAAGGTAAAAAGTTAAAAAAAAAAGAAAGAAAAAACTTCCATAATATATTATTACATCTAAAACTCTAACTCTTTAAAACTTGGACAAAAAGCTGACATCCGAACTTAATTACATTGAATACAACTTTGCTTCAACTGTTATTTCAATTATCAATAATAAAATTTAGAACTAAAGATTTTTTTATATCAAATTTCAGATTTTGAGTTTTTTTTTCTTTTTGATTTTGTTGTCCAATTTTAGTTCTTATTAATTATGAACAATGAAAACAATCCAGAGATTAAAATAAACATAAAATTTGAAATTTGACGTAAGTTTAAAACGTATTTAAACTAGAGTTTAAAACAAACCGTTGGCATAATGAAGTAAGTCCACTTGGCTTTGAAAAACCCTTGTTAAAGATTATAATATATTAACCCACATAAAGATATACCTTGGAAGGAAAACTTTATCGGTCAGAACCCAAGTTAATTACATGTCTAGTATAATAACTCTATCGTACTAAATCTTTGAATACTATAAAGGATTCTGATAAAAGTTTTTGAAAAAAATTTCTTTTAACGGCAACATAAGGGTCCCAATCAAAAGTTTTTAAGGAACTAGGGACTTAGATAATGTGACATTCATTTTTCTGTCTAATAATTTGAATTCTCTTTCTTTTTCTCTCTCTCCCACCATAGCAACTTTGAACTGTGACAGCTCTTCTCTGTCCCAAAGTGTTGGCCTTCTTCCAACTCCTCCTTCTGTGACACTCTCCAACCCTTTTCTACTTTTTATAAACTCAAGAGAGAGAGTGTGTTTGTGAGAAAGCAACTTGTTAGAGAAAACCAGAAACACAAGCTTTGTGTTTGTTTTTTTTTCTCTCTCTATTCATTCTGCATTTGGTGCAAGAAACAGACTTCAATCGTAATTTATAGCTACAGATATGTCAGGTCACTGGGGTATTCTTGTTTCAGATCCATGGCTTCAGAACCAGTTCACCCAGGTGGAGCTTCGCAGCTTGAAATCCCAAGTAAGTTCATCAGGGTTCGTTTGGTTTGCAAGGAGGTTAATCGTGTTTCTTAAGAAACCTTTTTGAGTATTTCATGTTGTTTTCCTTGAAAAACTGGAATTTGATGTTGTTAGTGCAATTGGGGTGGTGGGTTGTGTTTTTTTTAATGGTTGGTGCAGTTCGTGAGCATGAGGAGGGAGAGTGGAAGGCTTACGGTTGGGGACTTGGCTTCCAAGATGTCAAGGTTGAAGCTTGTGGGAGAGAATCTCAGTGAAGAAGAGAGAGCTTCTTATATACAGGATTTGTATCAGAACACAAATGAAGAGGTTGATTTTGAATTGTTTCTCAAGGTGAGCTTTATCATCTCATCCTTTCAAGCATCAGCTTTTTAAGGATACTGGATCCTTGTACTTTTTCACACATCACCCATTTTCCTTCCTAGTAGTGATTTATTTTCCTGATCTATTCTGATCTTCACATCTACTCAATTTCAATATGAGAAATGAAATTAGTGTTATCTGGTATTTTTCTTTGCTCTAGAACTATAAAAGGTGACATGATAACAGCTGAAGTGGTTGACTGAATGAGGCTTTTCTTTGTATTTAATTCAAGAGGAAACATAGACAAGAAAGAGAGAAAAAGTAATATTTTCCATTTTCCATGTTGTTTGAACCTTTGATCCAAAAGATCTATATAAAGCTTTTGGTACAGAAAGAAAAAGAGATGTACTTAGAAATCAAAATTTAATCAGCATTTCCCAGAAACTTGGAGAATTTAATCAGAATTGTTTTGATGTATAACTGTATTTTGGGAGAATTTCAGTTGCTTTAGTAAGTAAACATCATACGGGGGGATTAAACTTGGAACTGGTTCACCTTTTAAAAAGTGAAACAGTTTCCGTAGTTGTGTCCAAATCAAAGTTAATTTGAGTGATTTTAATAATGGTGCTATAATGATGACAGGTTTACTTAAAACTGCAAACTTTTGCAAGTTCTAGGACGGGGAGTAATGCAAAAAACTCATCAGCGTTCCTCAAGGCTGCAACAACCACATTGCTTCACACAATAAGTGAATCTGAGAAGGCATCATATGTTGCACATATAAATAACTATCTTGCGGGAGATGAATTCCTCAAGAAATGCCTTCCTATTGATTCTTCAACCAATGACCTGTTTGAAATAGCAAAAGATGGTGTTCTTCTTTGGTACTATGCATTTATTGTTTATCTTCTTTCGTTGCTCTATATAACCCAGTTTTTTCATCCTTTAATAAGAATTACATCTGTTGCAGTAAGCTGATTAATGTGGCTGTTCCACGGACCATTGATGAAAGGGCAATCAATACAAAAAGATTACTTAATCCATGGGAAAGAAATGAAAACCACACGCTTTGCCTGAACTCTGCTAAAGCAATTGGATGTACAGTAGTCAACATTGGAACTCAAGACTTCATTGAAGGAAGGGTATGTTTGAGTGCTTTCTAATTTTTGCTCATGAAAGGGGTTTTTCTTTGGCATGTACTATATTTTCAAAACAATGCTATGCGGACTTTGCATTAAAGCCTTTTTATTTCTCAGCAACTGGAGAATCACTGTGATAATGAATCTCAGAATTAATTATTATATTAGACTTAGGATGTGGATCTTGCAAGGTAATGTTACTAGGTTTCTTCATATTTAAGATATTGTATTTCACTGTGATACTCTAAGAAACAGTAGATCCATGTTATGCCTTTCTATTCCTTGCTCAGGTTCATATAAAACACTTGTTCAAATCATGAGCACTGAAGTGGATTGTACTTTTTTTATTAGAGTTAGATGTTTTTCAATGATTTCTCTTAACATTGTTATAGGACTTGTTAGCCCATTTTATCAGAGTATCTTTCTTTTAATTCATTTTTCTCATTTAAGCCTGTATTGATCGTGTAGAAATTACTCCTCCACCATTCTGCTATTGAGATTGTATTTTATTTTCTTTTTTCAATTTGTGGGTTGGTATCTTATTTGTTTTGTTTTAATTTCAGCGTCATCTGGTGCTTGGATTAATTTCACAGATTATTAAGGTAAATGGTAATTAATGTGAAGTTCAGAATTGTTTTGTTTAGATTGCTAAAATTATTACCTTATATGAATAGATCTTCATTTTTTTTTATCTAATTATGCATTCTTGTTTTGGTATCAATGAAATTGGTAGATACTGCATGCTGCATATTAAATTTTTCAAGGAAAAACTTTTGACATTCCTAATGGTGGTTGCTAAATTAGATACAACTATTGGCGGATCTGAACCTAAAGAAAACACCTCAGCTTGTGGAGTTGGTCAGTGATAGTGAGGTAAATACTTGATTTCATCATCTTTTCATACTTTTCATCATTGTTGTATTTGTTACCTTCAAATTTCTGAAATAATAGGGTATGGAAGAGTTGATGAGTCTGGCACCAGAAAAGATTTTGTTAAGGTGGATGAATTTCCATTTGAAGAAATCAAGTTACAAGAAGATAGTCATGAACTTCTCCTCTGATGTTAGGGTAATTGAGTACTTTTGAAACATAAATGTTGCTATGCTATGTTGTATATGATGTTAATATGTGTTTTGTTCATATGAGCAGCCTCTGGAATAATAATTTGTTGATTAGATTTACTTTATGAAGTTGGAACTTCTATTAGTGTTAGTATTAATGAGCTGCAGTTGATTGAAATCTTTTTCATCTGATGAAAAATAGGAGATAAGTAGCTTAAATCTTAAGGATCAATAAAGTGAATTATGTCATGAGGAATTTTGAGTAAAACACATTTCTTGCAAGATTCTTTGTACACTTTTTCTACTTTTCATGCAGGAAATCATTGGTCAGTATGAACTATAAATTATAACAAAACTTTTTTGAGCAAAGTTCATGAAGATAGACTTTTTTTAACATGTATGGTTCTGACACTACAGGATGCAGAAGCTTATGCTCACCTTCTAAATGTTCTTGCACCTGAATACACTAATCCATCCACATTGGCTGTCAAAAATCCTTACGAACGAGCAAAATTAGTTCTTGAACATGCTGATAAGATGGGTTGTAAGCGATACATAACAGCAAGAGATATAGTGGAAGGTTCCCCAAATCTTAACCTTGCTTTTGTTGCACATATTTTTCAACACAGGTGATAATGATCTTTCTATTGAGCACATATTGTTTGTTCAAATTATTTCATTTTTGAGTTGTTGGTAATAGATAAGACATGAAATGGAGTTTTATTTTAGGATTTGGTAAAGGATTGTTTTATTGAAGTGATTTATTAATATAACTGCGGTACCTTTTTATTCTTATTCTTGACTTTGTGGTGAGACCCTAACTTGTAGCCTTCAGAAACAGCTATCAGCCTTGAGTAAAATTAACAACCTATTTTATTCTGTGACGGAGTATGTTCCCGATGAATCCTTCTTTGTTGAACTCACTTTCACCATATTTCTGGGGGCCACACACTTCTATTTTCTTCTGTTTCATTTTATCTGATGTTCTTCCTGCAAGAAATTTCCGTATTGGTTATTCTCCAGTGTATGATGATTTGTGCCTGAATAAACAACGGTCATTTTAATTATGTGTCACCCATTAGCTACATTTTGAAATTTACTTATTCGAGTTATTTGAATAGGTGTAAATAGATGTACAATTTTGAACACCTAAATCTTCATTTGGCTGTTTAGTTTTCTTTTATTGGCTTTGAATATGATTTCATTAACCTATGTATGATTCTATTACATCTCCAATAAAAAGTAAGCAAATTTACATTTTGGGGTTTGAGAAATATATGCAAGCAAACTCAATTTCACTCTTACAGGAATGGACTATCAACTCAGACAAAACAGAGTTCTCTCCTTGAAAACTTGTTAGATGACACCCAAGACTCTAGAGAAGAGAGAGCATTTCGCCTCTGGATCAATAGCCTTGGAAATTCAACATACATCAACAATGTCTTTGAGGATGTTAGAAACGGGTGGAATATCTTATTTTCACTATATCTCTTATAAATGGTGTGGAATATGAACCGGTCTTGTTAATCTTGTTCGTGGAATCGAAAACTGTTATATTGGTTCAATAATTTTTCACTTTTCAAATTTCTCACCATAAGAATGTTATAATCATTCAAATAATGGCAATGCATGTTTAAATAATTCTGACATTTAGGAATTGTGTGACAAGATTCTTTGTTTGATTTGACAGTAGTTTACATTGTTTTCATATGAGATTTACATCTTCTGAATGTGTTGTACTTGTTTACAGGTGGGTACTCCTGGAGACTCTTGACAAAGTGTCACCAGGGATAGTGAATTGGAAGATTGCTAATAAGCCACCTATTAAGTTGCCATTCAAAAAAGTAGAGAACTGCAATCAAGTTGTGAAAATAGGGAAACAACTTAAATTTTCCCTGGTAAATATTGCTGGGAATGACATTGTGCAGGGCTATAAAAAATTAATACTAGGTATGTTGGCCTGAAAACTATGTTCTCTTGCTGGGTTTGAGTCAATTGATGAACTGAAAATGTGTCAACCATCAATTCATTGTTTCTGTATCCCTTCTATAAAACTTTTCATCTGATGTTAGAGGATGCTAACACTATTTAACCAAACATGGTTGATTTTGTCTTCAGCATATTTGTGGCAGTTGATGCGATACAACATCCTTCAACTCCTAAAAAACTTGAGATTTCACTCTCATGGGAAGGAAATAACTGATGTTGATATTCTGAGATGGGCAAACAGCAGAGTCAGCAGTTCAGGAAGTCAAAGCCGAATGAATAGTTTCAAGGTACTTTTGGATTTATATATATATATGTATCTGTGTGTATGTATGTCGTTCTACTGCAAACGACTGACTCTATCGTGTTCACCGGTTTATTTTGTTTGTAATATTTGATAGTTTTGTTGGCTTTCCTCTAGTGCTTGCTGAATAAAGAGATACTGTAGTTTTGCATGACAACATTTCATTTTGTACCCTTCTGATATACATGTACATTATACTCCTGCTCAAGAAAGATCCCAATTTCACTATATTTTACTAGGATATATCAGTAATCAAAAGCTAGATTGGCTATGTAATTATGTTTGCTTCTAAGGGTGATTTTTGTTATATGGAACATGGAAAAGTATAGTAATTTTCCTGAACTAATTTATCTCTTTTCTTGATACATATTTAGGTGTATTTGGTTAGTGTTGCATGGTGCTTTTTGGATAAATAATTTGTATAATATATTCAGAGAATAGACTTTTACCGAATTAGGTTCGTTAATTGTTATAATTAATCAAATTGCAGGACAAGAGTGTAACAGATGGAATTTTTTTCCTTGAGCTTCTTAGTTCTGTGCAACCTAGAGCTGTAAATTGGGGTCTTGTAACAAAAGGAATAACTGGTATGTTTTCTTTTTACTCTTTAATAATGTTTGGCTTGCATGCATGTTTTCTAAATAACCTTCTGTGATGAAGCACATGTGATGTGTACTACAATAATTGTGTTCCATCTAGAATTTTGGATTCGTTATGGTCATTAATGCCTTTGCTTGAAAACTGTAACATCACTCATTTCATTGGATTTTTCTATTCTAATAACATCATTAAGGCCGCATAGTTTTTCATTTTTCATGTAAACCTGTCTGTCCTACTTTGGTTGTAGAGTGTAAGAAAATCATGTATTGGGCCATTTATAATCATTAACATCTGACAAATGGCATATTCAATAATCCATTTTTATTGCGAATGTGTTGATTATGACTTTATATATTTTATATGCATTAATTCCAAACTATCATGATATTCTCTCAAGCTGAAGTTATCTCATTCCTGCTACAAAAAGTGAACTACAAAAGTTATGTTCTTCACTTGCATAATGGTGTTGCATGAAATGGACATAAATTTGGTACCAGGAGAAGATTTGCGTTAATCTGGTTTATAAATGGTGCAGATCAGGAGAAAATGATGAATGCCACCTACATTATCAGTATTGCAAGAAAGCTTGGATGTTCAATATTCTTGCTTCCTGAAGACATCACTGAGGTAAGCATTTAGCAAATATTCATGTTGAGGTTTTTGTCATTGAGTTCAAAACATTTAACAAGCATTCATATTGAGGTTTTTGTCACTGACTGCAAAACATTTAGCAAACATTCACTTTCTACTAAATTGCCTGAAACATCAGTTTTAGTGCATGTTTGGAAAAATACTTGTTTAAGGCAAACAATGCTCAAAAGTTGTAAATTGCAAGATTTTGACACAACCATGGATATTATGGATGTGTCTAATGTGGCTGCAATTGTGTTGGTGTTTTTTTGTACCAACTCTTGAATGGTATTTTGCAGGTGAATCAAAAGATGATCCTTACTCTAACAGCTAGCATAATGTATTGGTTCTTGAAACACCCTCTTGAAGAAAGAACAGTAGGGGGTTCAGACAGTGAGAGTGGGAGCCAATTGGAGACTACATCAAATTCAACACTGGATGATTCTGCTTCTGACTCTTCAGCAGAAGAGAATGGAAGCATGTAAATATGACTTGTGAAAGTTTTTGTTTTCATCAATATATAAATAATTAATGATTTCAATACCAAATTTCATCAGCCTTTTTTCATAAGGTTAAGAAAAAAGACTTTAAGCAAAATAATCAACATTCGCCGTCTGTGGGAATCGAACCCACGACCACATGTTAAAAGCCATGCACTCTACCGGCTGAGCTAAGATGGCTATACAATATTAAATTTATTTTATACTAGAAGTAAAATATACAGTAATTTCATTGATATCACGATCCCGACCGGCAAGTGAATAAAACAAAAATGAGTATTTTAAATTTATGCAAAGAATAAGTTTTAAGAATTCATCGAATTCATGACATAATTTGAGTAATTGGAAAAAGTTTTATGAAAAAAAAAATAGTAATTAAATATGATAATTTGAAGGACAAAACAATTCTCAAGGTATTAGGAAAAAATTTAAACAGTTAATAGCTTTTTATATATGAGAACCCTAATGATGGTCCTTAAAATTTTGAATCCGTTCTCGAGTTAAATGGATTTATCTGCGGGTTGTGAGAGCGCTAATGAACTCTTTTTACAATCTAATGCTAATAAATAAAATGCGTAAGCTAAACAAAAATAGTACTCTTAAAAAATAGTATGAAATTTAGGTACTTTTTGTCGTTAAATAGTTGTTTAGTGATGATATCATACTTTTATTAAGCATAAAATTATAGATTACGTAAAAGTGATATAAAAAATATTTTTATGTGATTTAAATGCAAACTACTTTACCATTTAAATTTTTTTTTTATTTCGAAAATCATGGTTAGATTTTAAAAAAAGGTGAAATTTTACACTTTTTAAAATGATATTTTTAGTTTTTGATTTTATTGTTTGACCAACATCCTAAACCTTTAATATATGTAGGACATATGTGTGCTTGCTTAAAATAAATCCATTTTGATGAGTTTTGTAGCGAATTACGAGCTTTATGGGTGGTCTTACGAATATACTTATTCTAAGAAGGATGCATAGTAAAACATTATATTGGTTAGTCAAAAACTTTACGCTATATTTTATTTTCTTTTAGAATTTTCCATAAAGAAAAAAAAAAGTAATAACTACAAAGGACACTTTTTTTTTCTTAAATTTCGTCCAATTTTCACAATATTATTTCTCACATTCTCCTAGATGCTTTTTAACTTTTTATATTATCATATGTTTGCATTAGGTATTACCATATTTTTAAATCAAAACTTTTACCTGGTGTTCTTTGAAAAAGAGAGTTAGTTTTATAAAATGGGTTTGTACGGAGTTATAGAACTACTTTGGAGATTTTTGTAAGTAGGTCCACTATATGTTATTAAACTCTTTCGGTGTGATAATTGTACAACTCAAAACAATTTTCCTTTTAATAATTATTTAATTAAATTTATGACCTTGACTCTAATACAAATGATAGAATTGAAATGATAGAATTGAAAGTGTTGGAAAGAAAACAAAATTAACAGATAAACAAGCGGAAGCAAAATTCAGATCAAATCTTTCCTAAATAAATAATATGTAAAATATTTCGATCCCAAGTCTAATGATAGAATCATTGTCAATTACCATATATCTGAGGTATTATCCGCTTTGGAACGTAGATTCGTCACAGTTTTGTCCTTAAAAGGTGCCTCGATAGATGGAATGAGAAAAGGATATTTAAATTACATTAGACCTTCGCTTCTAAACAATATGAGACTATTGGGTTTGTGGTAAGAACATAAGTCTCCCAATCGAGGTCTAAGGGGAATGAGCATATCAACCCTAATGGTACTTGAATAAAAATCAAAAGGAACCTCAATATAAGATGAGAAATAAAACATTTTCTTCAAGGTAGCTTCTCTATACAAATTTGCACAGGATACACTAGTTGTTTTTACCTTCTTCCTCACTCTCTCTTTGAAGGCTTCTTTTCTTTTCTCACTATCTTCCACTTTATTTTTCCTCTTAACCAATATGATGCAAGGGTTGTATATTTTAAATTGCTTAATGGGCTGGGAGTCTATAAAGAAAAATACACATTTTATTTTCCTTAATCAAATCAGTATGACCAATAAATTGGTGACCCACCTAACAAATCTCCCCCTTACCAATTAATTGGGACTATAATAAACCAAATGGCCTTCTCCTTGCAAATAACAAATTTTTTTTGTAGGTAGAATCTTTGTCATCATATCTAACCCATTCTCATTAGTATGGATTTTCTCCAATTATAATTGCTTCATCTCTAATGCATCTCATATCCAATGATATTGGACTTTAATATGCTTTGACCTTGAATGAAAGGATGAGTTTTTGCTGAGATGGATTGCACTTTGACTATCACAATAAAAAACATATTTTTCTTTTGATAATCCCAACTCTTGTAGGAATTTCTACATCCACAAGAACTCTTTAGAAACTTCTATAAAAACAATATATTTTTCCTTCATAGAAGAAAGAACAACACATTTTTGTAACCTAGATTGCCATGATATTGCTTCCCCTGTAAAAGTCATCATAGAACCAGAAGTAGACTTCCTATAATCCATATCTCATGCCATGTCTGCATTTGTGTAACCATTCAACACATGTTTGCCACTTCCAAAGCATAAAAAAACTCCAGAAGTACTTTTGAGATACCTAAGTATCCACTTCACAACTTGCCAATGCTTTTTTCCAAGATTAGCAAGGAAATGACCCATAACACCAACAACATGAGCAATGTCTGGCCTTGTACACACCATGACATAAATCAAACTACCAACTGCAGATGAATATGGAATCTTCTACATTTCTTCTTTTTCATTCTCACTTGTAGGACACTGCTTTGAGCTCAACTTGAAATGACCTATAAATGGAGTGTTAACAGATTTTCTATATCACTGCCTTGGAGCTTGTTTGAGCCCATACAATCTCTTTCTCAATTTGAAAAACATATTTTCTTTACCTTTGACTACAAAACCTTCAAGTTGTTCCATATAGATTTCTTCTTCTAAATCACCATGAAGGAAGGTTATTTTCACATCAAGTTAGTCGGTCAACTTCTAAATTTAAAGTTGTTGCCAAGCCAAGTACAACTCTGATTGAAGACATTTTAACCATGGGTGAAAATATTTTTTCAAAATCAATTCCCTTCTTTTGACCAAAGTATTTCCCAACCACCTTGCCTTATACCTTTGCTGTGAGTTATTCTCTTCTGATTTCAATTGGAAGACCCATTTATTTTTCAATGCTCTCTTGCCTTGAGGCAAATTCACTAACTCAAAGGTATAGTTCTTGTAAGATGTGGAAAAGTACTAGCCCAAATGGTTGAAAGGACTTGGGTTTGAGTTCTATGTACGCCAATTGGTGTTATTTTAATTGTTTATTATTTTAGTAAATGATTGATCATGGTGAGTGATAATATGGTCCTAAACTTATAGAAATTATCACGAAACATGAATTGGTTGAATGGTTGTGCATTGACTTGATATTTGTCTTGTTGTGTGTTCGAACCTTAGTAGACATGGATTAAGCTTCCTTTTTGCTAAAATTCTTTTTAGCATGAATGTGAAGGAGCTGAAACCCTAGTCGTCTTCAGGAGCAGATGGAAATGCTAGAAAATAGAGAGTAATTAGAAGAGTGAAACACTGCTGAATTTTGTATGCATTGTGAGAAGAGTATTCCAAGTATCCATTTGTGCGAGAGAGTGAGAGAGAGAGAGAGAGAGAGAGAGAAATAGCTGAATTTGTATGATATGATGTTGCTCCTTGGTCTATTCTTATTTTAATTCGAGTTTCTGAAAATTTTCTAAAAACCTCTTAGTGGGCCTTCAAAACCTCCAAGTCGCTCATCCCTTTTTTTGTGCAAATTATGGGTTCCAGAGAGGAATCCCCTGGTAGCATGAACTGGTTGTCAAGCGATGCATGTGTTTCAACCCAATTTTTGAGTATTTTGTAGGAACCGCCAGGTGGCATGAGCAACAATGACTCGATTTGTAGTGTTTACATGTTTTGGGTTGTTTCTGATTGGTGGGAAAGTTGTTTCAAATTGTGGGTTGATTGAGGGAAGGTATTAATTGTGAAACTATGATAAGGTACGAGGAATTTTGATGAATATGGTTATGGTTGGATATTAGGGTTTGTGAATTGGGGGTTTTATGTGATTAGGTTAATTGGTGTACAAATTCTAGGAAGAGCTGTTATGTTCGCATTTAAATTGATAATTAGAGCCTTGGGATAAATGGTTACACGATTGAATTGTGGAATTATGCGGAAGGAGATGCTCTGGAATTTTTCAAGGTGTTCTTGTAGGTATAGCAGAATCTGAGTTTCCCAAAAACTGATGTGCTGCCTAGCGAGACGTAATCTACCACCAAGCGACAATGCATATCATAAGGACAAGTTTTTGGTTTTGGACGTGACGGGTTTGGGTCTGATTCTATGGTAAATTATGGATATATAGTGAGGAAAATTAGGGAAAAGACAGTCCAAGAATACATTGTATGTGGGAGAAAAAGCAAGATTTAAGAATGGATTGGGGTTGAAGAATTGGGTGTAATGGGTATCATAGCTGGGGTTGTGGTGTGAGTTACAAAAATTTTGTAGTGATTGGTCTAAGATGAGGCATTATGTTCTCAGTTTAATGATAAGTAATATGAGCTTAAATTGCGAATAAATAAGTATGTGGCATGTTAATGGATATTGCAAGGTGATAGAACAAAATTGGTGAAGGATGATGTGATGTTTAGGACCATAACAGGAAATAAGTACAATTAGGGGACCATGATATGCGTTGTATGTAGTGGTTGTATCTAATTAAATTTAGGCAGTTAAATGGTCTAAGTAAGTGGAATTGGAGATGTAACTCTGTATAATTCTGGGTGAGATGAACTTCAACCTTTAGGAAGAGGTTTGGGTGTCACTATGACTGAGTAGCCTATAGAGGTATTGAGAGGGAGTAGAGTTTCGCTACAATGGGAAAATAACCAGTAAGCACGTTGTATTGGTGTAGCGCCTGACGATGAAGTTTGAACAGTCAAGCGAGAGCTACAAAAATATAAGGGTCCTAGAACACGTGGCGCCTGGCAGTCAAGTGTGTTTCACCAGGCAATACTAGCAGTGGTAGTGTTGTTTGAGGCGCTTGTCGCCTGGCGGGTTGTGACTTCCACTAGACAGTCTAGAACCGAAGTTCGTCTGGTGGCTTTGGAGCAACGCCAAGCGATAATGTAGAGGCAAGATGTTGTTTGCTTTGGTTGTACATTGTCTACAAGACTTTGGGTGATACCTTAAAGATTAACTTGCTGGAGTGTTCCTTGAGTTGTGTCTTGAAACAATATCCCTTGAGTTGTGGCTCGGAATAGTGGGTAAACACGTGACATTCCTTGAGTTGTGGCTTAGAATGACATCTCTTGAGTTGTGGCTCGGGATGGCGGATGAACACGAGAAATCCTTGAGTTGTGGCTCGGATTGGCGAGTGTTGCCGGTGTGAGTGTTCGAGTTGTGGCTCGTATAGATGGGTCCAAAAAGATTGTCCTCCTCGATATTTAGCCGACGAGTTTGGTAGTCTTGAGACATTACAAACTATGTTTCGTATTGGAAACTCCACTTAGTGTTTCAGAGTGTGGTCCATAGCAAGTGCCCCGCACGTGTTCTACAAGTTGTGGCTTGTAGGTGTGGCAGCAAGATCATCTTGAGGTATTTATCTAAAGACATAGAACATGGATAACATAGTGGTGGCCATGTGGTGTGAAATCAAAGTTCCTTTGATGTGTGTGTGCTTATATATCTGAATTCTATATATGATTCTTATATTGTTAGCTCACCCTATATGCTTGTGTTTGGCAATGATCGTGTAATGTGTTATACGGGAGAAGATGATGTTGCAGGTAGTTTTGGTGAGGTATAGAGCCGGAGCGGGCTAGTGAGGGAAAAGCTTTTATAGAATTTTTATTATTTATGGATTTTGGGCATTTTGTAAATGTTTATTTTTACTTGACTTAGAACTTGTGGTTGATATTTATGTATTGTCGATTTTGAATTAATGGAGATTTTAATAGAGATTTTCATTTTCCCTTGTTTTTGGGAAATGGCAAAATAAAATAATGTGTAATTATTATCTATTTTAATTTTATTTATTTAAAATTAGTAATATCAACCGAGATGTTACAATTCTCTTGTAAGGATTTCATTTTTTGCATGGCTTTGTACCACTTGTCTTCCTCTTGATGTGACATAGCTTCTTCATAACTTTCGGGCTCTCCCCCATCCGTCAACAACACAAACTCATGAAGATAATATTTTTTGTGAAGGACGTCTCTCTAGTCGATCTTCTTAGGAGAGGCTCCATGCGTGGTTTGGGAGGAGGAGTTTGTTCAGTTGGCTCAATAACTTGAGTCTTAAGCACATCAACCACATTCTCCAAGTTTGTATTCACATCTCCCCCATGATCAACAACCTTGGCAGAAGGTTCTGGCTCAACATCAATGAACTCGTGAGTAACTTGTTTTGGCTTCTCTTTCTTATTAATATCTTCAATGGTTTGGTCCTCAAGAAAAATAGTATCTTGACTTCTAACAATCTTCTTATCAACCGGATCCCAAAATCTGTAACAAAAATCATCACGACCATAACTAAACAAGATGCATTGTTTAAACTTTCCATCAAGCTTTGATCTTTTATCTCTGTGGATGTGAACAAATGCTTTGCAGCCAAACACTCTCAAATGATTATAAGAAACATATTTCCCTTTCCACACCCTCCAAGGAATATCACTATCAAGAAGAATAGAAGGAGAAAGGTTAATCAAATCCACTACAGTTGTCAATGCCTCACCATAGAAAACTTTACGCAATTTTGCATGAGAAAGCATGCATATGATTTTATCATTAATTGTGTGGTTCATTCACTCTGCAACTCCATTTTGCTAAGGTGTCTTTGGAAATGTCTTCCCATGTTTGATGTCATGCTCTTTGCAATAATGCTCAAAAGGACCGTTGTACTCACCACCATTATCTACTCTAACACATTTCAATAGTTTGTCGTTTCTCTTTTAACATTTGCTTATAAATGCTTGAACATATCAAATATATGGTCTTTGGATTTCACAACAAAGGCCCAAACCTTTCTAGAATGGTCATTAATAAAAGTGAAAAATAAGAGCAACCACTTATTGATTTATCCTTCATAGTGCAAACATCAATGTGAATTAATTATAGGACATGTGGTCTTCTATGTAGAGAATAAGTGTGAAAAAACCTCTATGTTGCTTACCAAAAAGATAGTCAATACAAGTTTAAAGAGATGTACCTTTAACAAAAAGCAACCCCTGTCTTGAAAGTGTAGCAAGACCTTTCTCACTCAAATGACCTAGCGGTTTATGTCATAGTTTTATGGAAGAATCTTCAACTGCATTCACTTGAGGTATAGAGAAATTTGTTGATGTCCAATACAAAGTATTTCATTTCTTTCATTTTGCTATCAACATGTCCCCTTTAGTGCACTTCCATTTTCCATCACCAAAGAAATTATAATAACCATCTTCATCAAGTACCTGGGCAGAGATCAAGCTAAGGCAAATATCTAGGATATTTATAACGTTCTTTAAAAGCAACTTGCAACCAGTATTAGTCTCCAACAAAATATATCCATTGCCAACAATCTTGCTTACCCATTGGTTTCCCATCTTCACATGCCCAAAATCTCCAACAGTATATGATGTGAAGTATCACAATGTCGTGTAACATGAAACGAGGCATCAAAGTCAATAATCCATTCCTACTTCTAATTGGTGAGATTAATAGAGTCATCTTCATAAACAATGACAATTTTCTCATCAGACACAATTGCAGTGGTGATTTTATCTTTATCTTCTCTTCTATTGTAATTATTTCCTCTATCCTTTGATCTCTCTCGCTTGAGGAATTTGCACTCTCTAATCATATGTCATAGTTTATTACAATGGAAACATATGATGTTTGTCTTTCGCCTTGCCTTCCCTCATCAGACACAATGTAAGCGTGTTTAATATGCTAAGGAATTTGATTATTGAATTTTAGTTTTCTACTGGTGTTGCATTGGTTTACATTTTTCCATCTATGTATTTACTTAATTTTTTCATCATAGGTATTTTTTGTCTGTGTGCGATGTATTTTTATCATGGGTTTGGTATGATCTCCCCATGTTTTCCTATTCTTTTTCTTCTTCTTATTTTTAATAAAATCTTGAAGTTATGGCAGTGATATCCTTAGATGCACATTTTATATATGACTTGATATGATTGTTGTTAGGCGACAACTACCATTATTCTAGAAAAAGCTACTAAACATAGAAGACTAAAATAAAAAACAAGTATTTTTATTCATTTCCCTAATTCACTATAGAAAATGATATAAATAAGAGTAAGATTGTAGTACATTTTCACCTAAGACTATTCATAATAATTTAAAATATCAAAAATAAACTATCATAACTAGAAATGTGTTATGAAAAAAAATAGTGTATTATGAAAGTAATATTTCAATATCAAGTAGGACAAAAGAGTTTTTTTTTCAAGAATGTAAATAAATAAATAACAAATGAAAGTATAATAATTAGTTTGCATTTAGCTTTCTTTTTTCTTCAAAAAAAAAAAATAAAGCATATGAGAGAGTGGGAGATGAACACAAACCGTAAGCAACTCAAAAGACAAAAGGAGAGAAATAAAAAATATATATTAATAATTTTATTATTTATTATATTTAATTTTATGTTCGACTATTTATTAATATTAAACTAAGTGTTATAAAAGAAGTATAAAATCACCTAATTAAATTCTCATAAATTTTCATTATAATACACAAAATTTGAAAAGTTTAGGGGGCTAGAGCTCACCTAGACTCTTGAGGATGACAATGGATCGGGACAAGTACGGTACGGATAATGCTCTGCCCATCCTTAAACGTACGTTACTTGCACTACCAAACATGACACATAACATATGACGAATATATTTTTTCTTCGTATGGATGCATGCATGCCAATTTTTAATGTCTTAAAAGTTGCTAACTTTTCTCTAAATCTAATAATTTCCTCTTTTAATTAATAACTTACAATCAAATCAAAATTTGATAAATTATGTTATGTTAGAATATTTTTTTGTTTGTAAGCCAAATAAAGTAATTGTAAATGACAGTTGTTTAGTTACACTTTTGTTTTTAGTCAGCGTGCCATAAAGTGAGCCATGCACCAAGTATATATAACCATGTATCCACATTCTTTCTCAATATAGCTTGTGAAGTTTTCTTTATGTTTGCTCTCTGTTATTTTCTTTATGATATCAAGAGCTAGGTTGTATTAGGGCCTACGTAAGAAAAGTGTGTCAGTCAGTGTAAAGTTTTTCGAGTGCAACTATACAGAGAGTATTAGTCAGAGTGTTCTTTGAGAGAAAAAGTGTAAGCTTCTTGTTTCTTGGTACACCAAGAAAGAGAAAGAAAGAAGAACATCAAGAAGAGAAGGGTGTTGTTGTTGAGGGTAAAGCACAGAAAACATGGCTGGCATGGAAGGCATGATTCAAGGAGGCTTACCAGTCTTTGATGATAAGCTTTTCGATGACTGGAAAATAAGGATGAAAGTTGTGTTCAGTTTCCAAGAGGTAACGGAGGTCATTGAGACAAGCGTTATGAAGATAAGTAGCAAGGCTACTGAGGAGGAGAAAAAGAATCACAAACTACAATAGAAGTTGGGCGGCAAGGCACAATTTCTTTTGTACCAATGCGTCAACTCCAAGATCTCTCATGTTGAAACATCAAAGGAAGCTTGGGAAACTTTGGTGAAAACGTATGGAGATGTGGGTAAACACAAGAAAGTGAAGCTACAGGCTCTTAGAAGGAAGTTCGAGTTCTTGATGATGGAAGAATGTGAGACCGTTGGTGAGTACTTCGATAAAGATACAAGAATTAGTGAATGCAATGAAGTCTTGTGGTGACAAGATATCTGAACAACACGTTGTGAACAAGGTACTAAGGTCTTTCCCTCCCAAGTCCGACCATATGGTGATTACGATAGAAGAGACTAAAGATCTTGAGAAGTTGGAGATATAGGAGTTGCAACACTCGCTCGAAGCTCATGAATATCGCATGGATGAACGGAAACACTATCAAGAACGAGCCTTACAAGCTTGGTCCTAGTACAAAGGAAAGGGAAAAGGGTCCAAAAGCTCCTTAAGATACAACTCTAGATACAAAGAGACACACAAAGAGAATGATGTAAGTTCATGTGATTCTACCAAACGTAAAAACCACAAATCTGGTTCAAGTTTTGATGAAAAAAAGGAATGGAAGTTTGATAAGAGAAAAGTAAGGTGATTTAATTGTTAGAAGTTAGGCCATTTCGCTAAAGAATCCTAGAAAGGTGAAGGGGCCAAGAATAAATCTAGAGACCAAGCCCACTTAGCTTAGGACGAAACATCAGATTCAGAGCCTGTAATGTTGATGGAAAGATTTGGTGAAGAAGAGGCAAAAGGAACTTCGTGGTACTTGGATTCAGGTTGCTCCATCCATATGACTGGCAGGAGGGATTGGTTCATGAAAATGGAGGTGGCGCATGGGAAAATAAAGTCTGCTGATGATAGAACCCTATAAGTTGAAGGCTTAGGAAGGGTGGTGTTACGTGATGAAAATGGGAGAGAAGTGATTATAGAAGAAGTATTGAATGATCTAGGGTTAAAAACCAATTTGATAAACCTCAGGTAGTTGTTGCAAAAGGGATTTGTGATGCAAATGGAGGACAATTGTCTTGGTGTATTTGATAAGAATAGAAAGTTCACCATTAAAGCCAAACTTTCTAAAAATAGGACGTTCTGTGTAGTAATGAAAGTTGCAAGTCATCAATGCTTCTCTCTCTCACCGGATAAAGCTGAGTGGTTATGGCACATGCGTTTTGACCATTTAAACTTTAGATACTTCTCTTTTCTGAGCAAAGGTTCGATGGTCAAAGGGCTTCCCCAAATTAGCATTCCTGATACGGTGTGCAAGGAGTGCATACAAAGCAAGCAAACAAGGGGAAGTTTTCAGAAGTTTTTGCCCCAGAAATCAAGTGCCAAACTCAAGTCAGACCATTCAGATGTGTGTGGCACCATACAAATAGAAACAACAGCGGAGGTTAGCATTCACTTAGAGAAAGAGCCTGAAGAAGTGAGAGTATACCCAATCAAGTATAGGAAGATTGTGGGAAGTTTAAGATACCTCTACAATACAAGGCATGACTTGTGTTTCAATGTTGGATTAATTAGTAGATAAATGCAAGACCCACGAATGTCACACATGAATGCTGCAAAAAGAGTGTTAAGATATGTGTAGAGGACAAGTGAGTTTGGGGGTTTGTTTTCCAGGTCTGAGACAGAATCTGAATTGGAGATTACTGCATATTCAGATGCAGATTGGAGTGGTGATAAGAGTGGCAGGAGGAGCACATATGGGAACATCTTCTTTCTCGGAAACGCTCATGTTCCATGGAGCTTAACCAAGGAGTTTGTTGTTGCTCTATTGTCATGTGAATCTGAATATATAGCTACCTGTGAAGCTAGTTATCAAGGAGTATGGATGGAATTTTTTATGAAAGGGTTCAAGTAAGTGGATAAGGTGAGATCGTGTATTGCAAGTCGGAAGAGCAATTGGCAGACCTTTTGAATAAGCCTTTAAAACATGATAGGTTTAAAACGTTGAGGAAACTTATTGGTGTTGCTATTGTGATCTAGTATTTGGCTTATGGAGGTGTGGTAGAATATTTTTCTATTTGTAAGCCAAATAAAGTAATTCTCAATGACAGTTGTTTAGTTACAATTTTGCTTTTAGTTAGCGTGCCATACAGTGTGTCTTGCACCAAGTGTATATAACCATGTACTCACATTCTTTCTCAATATAACTTGTGAAGTTTTCTATACGTTTGCTCTTTGTTATTTCCTTTATGTACCAATGAATCATGTCCTATTTCAAAGATAAGGTTGACATAAATTTAATCATCAATATTATATTTTTTCTTTTACAAATATTTCCAACTCAAACATGTTTTAAAAGTTATATATATATATATATATATATATATATATATATATATATATATATATATATATATATATATATATATATATATTATATTATTTTTT
>Ga0214544_1002341_pt1 | contig 39972 bp, 20 predicted proteins | sample CNSS3metaG_FD_160074 | JGI IMG/M metagenome (GOLD analysis project Ga0214544, IMG submission 160074) | Root nodule microbial communities from cowpea collected in UCLA plant growth center, Los Angeles, California, USA - CNSS3 | ecosystem: Host-associated > Plants > Roots > Nodule | place: USA...
TATATATATATATATATATATATATATATATATATATATATATATATATATATATAATTTTGGGTATTCTGCTGAACGATCTGTGATGGGGTTGGATTGTTTAATAAACGGTCTATGATGGGCTTGAATAATCAAATACATTTTGAGAGGTCCCTGATCTCTACTGAGGGGTTATAAAACTGATACCCATTAGTCAGTTTTTAAATAACAACGTAAAACACTCTTACGTTTGAGAATACCTATCAAAAAGAACAGTAGCATCTCATACTACGTGCTTCCATGAATCCTTCATTAATTCCAGATACACAATTTTAATTTTTAACTCATACTTGAATATATTGTATTATTGTATCTTATACATATTTTATTTCTATCACTAACATCATAAAGCGTGTAGCTTGGCATTATCAAGCATATAGATTGGCATTAGACACATAGCTTGATATCATCAAGCACGTAGCTTGGCATCAGGCGCATAGCCTAGCATCATCAAGCACGTAACTTGGCATCAGGTGTGTAGCCTGACATCATCAAGCATGTAGCTTGGCATCATCAAGCGCGTACCCTGAACATATGGTTTTGATTAAGCAGTTATCCTTCTACTCTTTACTAAGCCCTCGATCTCTTCATAATTCATCACTTGATTGGTTTGAGTATATTCAACCATTTTCCTAAGCTGAAGATATCAAATTTGTAGTAACAAGTGCTGAAGAGATGAATCTTACCTTGAGATCGACACTAAAAGGATAGGTCTTACACTTGCCGAGCTGTGAATCAGTCTTACATTTTGCCGAATTGTGAATTAGTCTTACATTTTGGGGAGTTTGTAAATTTCTTTCACGAGTTACTTTGACCACATTGCTTTGATGGCCTAGTTTTATAGTAAGTGAAGAACCTTGTGACACGTTTGAATTTCATTTATCCAACATTAAACCTTATTTGTAACTCAAGTGAATCCCTTTAAAAATGTATATCTCCAATTTCATCCGTAACATTTTACCTTCGTTTTCTCGTTCCTAGACACATAAACATACATATCCAAGGTTACTTGTTATCCAAGGAGCCATGATGTACCAAAAGAATGATATTGTATTTGTTGCGTCCAAGGTTTCATTCAATCTTAGTTGCAACTTCAAATAGGAGTTGTCCTGTTTTCTCCGAATTCATGACTGGATTTTCGTCTATTTCCATTTGCTTCGAAGGTTTTGTTTAGTTGAATCTCTTAAAGGAGAAAGGAACATTAACTATAACTTGTATTCTTAATCTTATTGTGCACATATGTCCTTACATAGTGGCCCAAAATCATACATACGCAAAATTTTACATAACTTGTTTTTTCAAAATTTATAGAAATAGATTTATGTGAGAAAATGTATATTGGAAATTTCAAGTGTAAGTTTTTACCATGAGTTTCAATGACCGGTACTACTCTAAAACATATATTAGTGCAGTTTTGTTATGATTATGCTTTGTGAATTTAGGAAGAAGTTTAGATATGTGAGATATTGGGTTGGTGTGGTATCTACTATGATTGTATTTGAACATATTTTTATCTTATTGAAATTCTCACTTCTCTTTTTGCACTTCTCTTTTTCCTTTAAGCCAACGGCATTCCCCATTATTAACCACCCATTTCATAGAATTATTTGTGTGTCTAAAGGAGTAATGTTTAGATGAAAAAAAGAAAATAATTGGAAGACGATAATAAAAAAGATAGTTTGTTTAAAGGAACAGAAATAAGAAAGGAAGAAAACAGATAATGTATATTTGTTTGTTTGGATAAATTGAAAAGAGTGCAAAAATATAATAATTTCTTGCATTAACGAGTGATAGTGGTGAAGTTATTGATCACATCACAGAATTTCTCTGATCCCTTTAATTAATTCTAACAAATAGCATGAGAAGCCAAGAATTTCGCCACGTATGGAGTCGAAGGTGAAATAATTTCTGCTCGGGCAAAAGGTTTTCCTGGTATCACCATCTCTGCATCCGGTACTGAACAACAATATCAAAAGCTGATATTTTAAATTTGTTGAAGGATAATGATAACAATGGCCAACCTTTTGGGGTGATTTACAATTAAACATAGGCCAAAGCTGTGATGACTTTATTTCTGACCATATGTTGGAAATTGTTAAACACTCACTAGCCCTAATTTGTAGTTTTGGTGATCCGTCAACTCAATTTTTGGTTTTTTCTTATTTATTTAATAATGTAACTTTTTTGAAAAATTAAAAATTAACATATAATTTTAAATTTTAAATTAATTATTGTATTTATTTTGTATACTGTGATTTATTAGTTAAAATACTTATGCTAATTCAATCTAATTTGACAAATAAAAAATAAGTAAACTAATAATTTGAATACAAAAATATTTCAAATATTTAAATAAACAACAACTGAAATTAATTTTTGTTAGTGTATATATGGGATAATTCATCATTTTCTTACTTATTGTCAAAAAGTAAGTTATGAATCAGAAAATAAAAATTTACAATCTTTATTCTTTTTCAAAATGTTGATGAATATTTGAATGTAGATTAACTAATCATTTTCCTATAAACTTTATAGTTACAAAGAACAAATTAACTGATCATTATATTTTATAAATTTCATAGAAGCAATAACTTTTGGATAACAATGAAAAATTCTAGACTTAAATATGAACAATTATAGGAGATATCTTAATACAAATGTCATGCACATTTAATGTCTGAGTCAAGATTTTTTTAGTGTAGATCTTTTGGTGTTATTTTTTTATTGAAGATTAATGTAGATATTTTAAATTTTTTTAATATATTTTAAAATATTAAAATTAATAAATATATTTTAAGACATGTTAAAAAGAACAACATCCATTAGATGAATCAAAATTCATTTGATGGTATCTACACGAGTTCTTGAGCTCCAACATATAATTGGTAAAATCTCTTCATATACCAAATGCTTTGTTGGTCATCCAAACTTTATGCCATACTCATCCCACTCACTTTATACTGCTACACAGTCATCTCCAGAAACTATGTAGCAGTCCTCAATTTTTACATTTGTGCAAGAGTCTAATACCAAAATAACAAGTAATAAAGTTGAGTTATGTGTAAAACTTCTTTTAACCACATTTTAAAACTAAGAAATGGAAAATGATTTATAAACTCCAAAATTGTGTATTGACACCTAATAACAAAAATAACAGGTTTACAAGAAATTGAGATTCTTTATTCAGTTTTTTGGTAATGTAGCATTAAAAATACATTACATTTATTGATAATATATTTTAAAATTTCAAAATGCGTGATCATTAAAACTTCAAATAATAAACATATAAAATCCAAATTAATAAAAAGAATAAAAAGATATAAACCGATTTAAATTATTAATGATAATGTTGTTAATAATTTGAAGTACTTTTATAAGTTCCGAAATTCTATTCTCCTCTTTCATGTATATAATTATTGCATATATTCAAGAGTAGTTTTGTTAAAATGTTAATTAGTGTGATTGAAAAAAAAAATTATAGGGAAAATAATGTAAAAGGGAAAAAGGAAAAAATTCCAAAGACATGCAGTAAAAATAGATATAATAATTTTGAATTCTCACAATTTTTACAAAATATTTTAAGCAGAGTTGTTTTCTTTCTTTGAAAACATTGCTTTTCCCGCTTTAAGTTTATGTTTGGCTTAAATTCTAAAAATTGACTCTATATAAAATTTACTATTTTTTTTTTTTGTGTGGAGAAATTGAGTCTTAATATTATACTAATCACGGGAGAAAATATAATTGAAAATTTAACTTTTAAGTTTACCTAGCATATCAATAGAAATGTCTTATCTTTTCACATAAATGTTTTTCTAATATTTTTCCATTTTATTTTATCTAATTATAATAAAGTAAAGTATTTATTATTAATGGTGAAATAATTTCCATTCAACCTATTTTTATTTATAAATTTAACTTAAATTTAAAAGTAGCCAAATAATATAGAAAAAAAAACAGGTTAATATTAACACACATTTGAAATATAAAATATAATTAAATTGTATAAATGAAAATAAATTGAAATTAATTGGACATTCAAAAATAAGATTAAAATTTAAGTAACATATTTTATTACAAATGAAATGTAAAGCAAGAACACGTATAAGGTTAAAAAAATAATTAGAATCATACAATAATATATAAATCACCAAATTAATACTCATTCTCCGCTACCAGTGGTTTCCTCCTCCGTCGTCGACGTCGATACCTTGCTGGCCACGAAAGGCGAATCAACCACCAAGCTACGACCTCAGCGACGACAAAGGCCGACCACCACGAACAGGTTCATTCCTAACTCGTCTTTTGCTTCCCTAACACTCTGATTTGTAGCCCTAATCCTAATTTTGATTTCCCCTCATTGGAGTCGAAGGTATCTGCCATTGGTGTTTGTGTGATCCAACCCCCAATTTCGAGCCATTCTGTGGTTGGTGTTGCTGTGATTTATCCCATTTAGATTTCATAGCTGTTGCCGGAAAAGGCTTCTCTGGATTAGAGGTGACCATATAGAGCCTTTCATTTTATTTTAATGAACAATTGTTTTGGTAGTAAATTGTTGTAATTATTTGCTGCAAATTTAATTGAGATGTTTCTGGGCTGCCATGTATTTGTGTTGTGTTGCTGTTTTGAGCTCACAGTGTAGCGGTCTGTTTTCAGCACATTGCTGTTAGTGAGTTACCACACCACACCACACACATTCTTTTGCTGGGCTGTTTTTAGTTTCATAGTCATTTACAAAGAGATATGAAATCTTACAAATTCCTTTCATATCAGTGTATAGATTGTCATTTTACATTTTTTTGATTTGTTTTGGCAGATGATTAGAAAAAATCTGACAGATGTGCCTAGACAGGATGTGTTAAACTATTATGGGGCTGTGAAAGCTGGTTGATTCAGCTGTTTAGAGATTGTTGTATGAGACTATATGCCAATTATAATGATTTTGTCAATTGGCATTGAACCAAAACTCTGGCCACTCAAATAAAATTTGTCTTGTCTTAGTGTAGAATCATGTGTTTATCAGAGCAAGACATTCTTTTGACCTCTAATGAAGGTTGTTCCTATTGTTCTTATCTACAAACTATTCATTTTGTAATTGTATACATCATCCTGGAAGAACTCCATTTGATTTTGTTGTGTTAGTTATTGAACATACAAGGCTTTATCCATTATTCTAGGCTTGAAAGAAAGAAGAGAGACTTTAATTCTGTAGAGAAGAGAATGGACTCCATTGTCAATGTGGCAGTGGAAGAGATATGTAGTGGAATTGAAGATGGAATCACTCTTGCAGCCTTATGGGTCAAACTTCAAGGCTCACCCACTCTTTCATCCTCCAATCTCCATTTGAACCGCACCGTCAAAAGAGCCATATGGAGGAACCTCCTTTGCATTCCGGGTCTTCGTTTTGAACCACAACCATCTTCTTCGGAATTGGAGGATGCTGAGAAGGTCAATATAAAGATTTTTCCTCAATTGAGCCTTGTTGACAAAGGTTTGAGTTTGAAATTACTAAATTCAACTCCCCAGAAGAGGAGGAGGAGGAGGATGCAAATGGAACCACATTTCAAACAGATGTTCTAAAGGATTATTCACCTCAAATGAAAGCTATTTGTGACAAACTTGCAAAAGCCAATGGCAAGGTTCATTTTCATTCAGTTCTCTTTTAAGTTACCTTCCACTGCAGCTAATACACTCATTTATGCTCGCGTTTTTATTGCGATATATTTCTTCAAGGTTCTTCTTGTGTCGGATATTAAAAATGATCTTGGTTACTGTGGATCGCGTCCAAGACAAAAGGGCTTGGAGACAAGTATGTTTTCTCTGACTTTGAACTTACCAAATTATGATTATGTCTTCTGCTATTTCTAGATTCCCTTATTGCTCTTGTGTGACCAGATTTCTCAAAGGTTGAAAGCAGATGATATTGTGGAGCAGTTTGATGCTAAGGTGAATGGCAGGGTTGGTTAGTTTACACTGTATCATTACTTTTATGTCTCATTTTGATGATTTTTTAGTCTCTGCAATGTCTCTCTTGGAAAGCATTGCAAATCATCTTCTTCTTATGGAGAGGAAATTCAACTTATCAAGTAAAGATTTGTTTATTAGTGCTGCGTCTCCTTGATGATTCCATAAATTTGAATATTATTGCCTTTTCACTTCAAATATATTGGGTGTTAAATGTAAACAGATATGTATTCTTAGTTATAACTTGTATTCTTAATCTTATTGTGCTCGCATGTCCTTATATATGAAAAATGTTACGTAACTTGTTTTTCAAAATTTATAGAAATAGATTTATATCTTGGCATTGTACGGTAAGAATGTGAGAAAGTATATATCGGAAATTCAAAGTATAAGATTAAGTGTTTCATTAGATAGAGGTGAAAAAATTAATTATTATATAAAAAGGAAGATTTATAAATGGGTTACATATATGTTTTTTTGTCCTTATACTTTGATACAAAATTGAACCTGATTCTGATACTAAAATGATACTATCCTTATTAGAAAGATGATAATCTTTTCTATCTTTGAATATATTGGATGATATCGGTCTATAGGTAAGTTTAATTTTGTTTTAAATTCTTAAAATTTTAGAGTGAATTTGTTTTTTATCTCTTCATTAAAATTAAAATATTTTATTTATTTTACCCTAAAAAGATGAGATGAAATGGGTTGATAAAAGGAATAATAAGGAGCGTGGTTCTTGGGAATCTCCTCTAATTCAATAGGGATAGTTTATTAGGCACCCGCTTTTAACAAAAGAAAATAATTAGGGAGGATTTATCATACAAGGTCATGTTTGTGATAATTCCAATGAAGAACTAAAATTAATTTCTATTTTCTTTCACTAAATTTTTAAATAAAGACATTTTCATTTGTATTTTTTTCTTTTTTCTTTGATTTTTTAAAACAGTTCTTATCCTCAGCTCCGAATAAAAAATGTGTATTTTAATGTTAAGAGAATGGATGATGTGATTGTTAGGATTCGGTAGTTACTATTAGGTCAAAAATTATAGTTTTTAGTTAGGATGTAACTTTTTTCGTTTAAGAGTGTAACACAAGTTCAAACATTACAATTCAATTGTAATCCGATCTATTTGGTCTTTGTCACGTGATAATTGATATCACCTTCAACAGTAACAGTGATATGTATTAAACACTATAATTTTATTTATTTTGGTACATTGTTCAACGAAAAATAAATGCATGAATTTAACAATTTAACAAGAGAAATCAATGTTATTTGTTTGAAAGATATAAAGGTCAAAGTAAAAAATTTGATCAAAAAGTTTATATAAATTTGTGAATGATTTAATGGATATGATAAAAAAATATTTTAATAGATTAAAATTAATTTAAAATAAAATAAAAACATTATTTGTTGAAAATAATTTATTAAATATTACATTGTAATAAAATTAATATTATTGTCATTATTATTTTATTTAGATGTTGTGTTATTTTTTTATTAATTTTATTTTTAGATACCTTTTATTTCATTATTTCAATGTTTCATGTGCAGTTTTTAACGGTGTCATGCACAATTTAATAAAAATGAAAAATACTCTGGTCAAATAACATTGCATAAATAATATTACTCATTCCGCGTGTTCCCTCAAATAATCGTCAAATCCCTTTACGCAAAAACAACCTCATTTGTATCTTCATCCACTACAATAAATAAGCACAAATAAACACAATGATAAAGAAAATACAAACATAATAAATTGAATGATAAAAAGAAAATTGAAAAAACAAACGAAGAATTAAAATTGTAATTAAAAACATGTATCCTAATTGTTTTCTTTGACACTAATTTTTGTTTATTTTTATTTTTATTGTTATTTTATTATTATCTTTTTAATATTATTGTCGACATCCGTAATAAAATTTCAACGGATGTCAGGTTATGTTGCGGATGTCGACATTCGCAACATACTTTTCTTTTCTTCTTTTCATATGTAATTTTTTTGGATAAAATTTGTTATCCATAAATTTCAGTAAAAATTGTATAATATGTATAAAGATTAATATAGTGGTTCGATAATTTTTTTTTTCATTTACTTGAGTATGCTTTCATTAAAAAAAAATTAAAAACAGGGGTAATTAAAAAATGTATTGCGGATGTCGACATTCGTAATACAATTTCAATAGATGTCAATTTATGTTACGGATGTCAACATCCGCAACATACTTTTTTTCTCTTCCGTTACTTTTACTTTTTTACTGCAAGGGCAAAGCGGAAATTAAAAATATTTTTTGGATACAAGAAAAAGGGTTAGGGTTGTAGGGAGAAGTCTCCTTTTAAATTGTATAATGGACTAAAAGCCCATAAAAAAAATACCTCATTTTTTGTTAATTAAATTAGTGTGAATCTAATAAATTGGCGCCCCATTAATATAGGTGACATAAAAATAAAAAATATCCAATGTAAAATGTCTCTTATGTAATAATAGTGTCTAACAAGTGCACAAATTATCTAATTTAAATATAATATTAATTTAAAGTAAATTAAAAATTTCATATAAAATATAATTTAATCAAAACTAGACTATTAACAAATTGTTGAAGTTTTTTTACTAGAAAAGATCGAGTCGATCATCACTGTAGTTAGATCTTACCACAACGAAACATAATTATCTCGATATGAACCAGACACTAAGACAAATCAAATTATGATATCACTCTTAAATTTTTTTTATTTACTGAAATAGATTGAAATTATTGACCACCTCTGACGTATGAGTGATCTATGCAGGAGATCTGATACTCTCTTTAATATAAAACCTTAAGATCCTATTTTTGTGGATTTTATTTTTGTTCATATAGCATTCAACTTTTTCATTTATTCTCAACGTGTGAATTTCAACTTATACTTAAGTTTTTTTTTTAAAGATAGTTATAGTTTAATGCAATTTTTTTAATTAGGTGATTCATTAATTAAATGATTTAATATACTTATTAACGTCTCTTTTACTCTAAGAAGGAAAATTTTATCACTCTATCGATTTCCGTAAAAATAGTTAAATAACACCCTTTAAAACTGATAATGTGGACCTTATTTAATAAAAAATTAAATTAATTTAAAAATTAAATTTTAAACATTCAATGCTTTAAATAAGTAATTTATTAAATAACTATATTGATTTTTTTTACCAAAACTTTATTTTTGAATTAAAATGTCCCATAAGTACAATGAGTATTGCATGATAATCCTGAATAGCATTTATATATAATGGTTAAATATGTTTTTGGTTCCTTAAGTTTTAAGTTTAAGTTTTAAGTTTTAGTGAAATTTGGAATTAGTCTCTCTTCAAAACTTTTGACCAATTTAGTCTTTCATCTTGAAAGATACGTGAATTTAGTCCTTTTAACCAAATTTTGTTAAGTTTATCTGACTTTTCAAGCACATTTCATTATAATATTTGAATTGTTTATACCATTTGACACATTTTTGTTTCAATATTAACTCGAATATTATCATAAAATACGTTTAAAATGTCAAATAAATTTAACAAAAATTTGGTAAGAAAAAACTAAATTTACATATTTCTAAAAACGAAGAACTAAATTGGTATAGAGTTTTAAAGAAAAACTAATTTCAAAATTCCTTGAAAGTTGAAAAACCAAACACATATTTAATCCTATATATAATGGTTAGGATATGAAACATTCATCTCACCACCAGAAGAAAATATCAATCTGAAAAATAAAATTCTGTGGAAATGGCTTCTCGCTTCTGTCATCCTTTTCTCTTCAGTGTTTTGTTAGTTGCTCTGGTTTTCACAGCAGGTGATTAGAAAAATAAATCACTTTCATTTCTCCAATTTGGTATCTTGTTTTTTTTCTAGAATGAAGGAAAAATACACAAATCCATATGAATTTGATGGTGAAATTTGATATAATTTTTTGGTGGTCTTAATAACTCAGGAGTAGAAGCAGCAACAGAACCAAAAATAGGATTTCTGAATGATTGCATCGGGCTTTGTTCTGGTGGATTAGCAAAATGCAAGAGCGATTGCGCAAAACTGGGCTATAAGGATGCTTTGTGTATCGACAAAATAAACATAAATGAATGTTGTTGTCAATGATTCATTTATACTATACCTATCACTATTTTATCAAATTTTAATAAAACGTGTGTTTCAATTATGTTCTTTTACTATTTATTTAATTTTAAAATATTATTTAAGAGATATAAATTTAAGATAAAAAATTTCGAATTCATCATTTAAACAGATAAATGATATGTGAGAAAGTAACAAAATTAAAATAATAAAAAACCAAAATATAATCTTGGAAGCCGGAAATCAGATTTGATGATTATTTGAAAGACCATAAAAAGAAATAAATAAATTGATTATAAATGAAATGTGTTATTTGTATGAAAATGAAATAATACATGGCATCTTTGTTTAACCATTTTTTCTAACATCCATTTTACACCAATGGCTTTTTGACCTTTAGTTATATCACATAGCTCTCAAGTGTCATTCTTTTCAACGAAATTGACTTCATCATCCGTTGCTTTTTTCTTTATTTTTTTTTTCTTTGAATGCAGTTTAAAAATTGTGGGATCACGATTTGCAAATAAAGATAAATGAGTAATTTTCTCTTCATTAATTCCCTCTACCCTAAAATTTTCTACCCACACAAGTCTCCTCATATTGGGTCGAGGACACTCATTTGTTGGTTCAGTTGCGTTTAATTTTTAAAAATGGTGTTCTCTGACTTGATATAGTTCATAGAACGAAGACTTAAGCAAAGTCGAAGCAATGAGTAATGATTATCTTCACTGCTCACCGTACTTAACTTATGAGAGGGATAACTCAAGTTCATAGTTTGAGAGAGAAGCCAATGAAATTCTCTTCTCCCATTACTAAAATTTTTCATATTACATAATTTCTTTTTTGTAAATTTGTTAAAAAGATTTGTAAATTTTTTTTTTCTATTATTGTTTCTAAGAATCTTAATTGGTAGGTATTCTTTTCTGGATAATTATTTCCTATAAAATTATAAAATTCGTGAATATTTTCTATAAAATTTGTTGTGATAAGTGTTTCATACAAAATATTTTGCAAAAAAAATGACAACAATTTCCTGAAAAAAAAAATTTCATAACAAAATTTATAAGTATTTCTTACAAAAAAAACTTCAAAACAAAATTGACAAGAAATATGAATTTTTTTAATAATATCCTGAAGTGATAATGTTAAGCGACATTTGCTCGCTCAAGTTCAAAGTGTGGTGATGTTGCAAGGGTCATAGATGATGCAATTATGTTAAGATGGTGAAGCGTTGGTGAAATGTAGGGGTGGGCATGGATTGGATATTTAATGATCCAATCCACATCCATTTTATATCCAAATAATTGGATTAGATTTTTGACCAAAATCCATTTTTTTAGCAAAAGTAGTTTGGATTTTTTTAGAATCCAAATCCAAATATTTGGATCAAGATTTAAATCCAATCCAAATATTTGGATAAAGTTTAAAATCCAGAATCCATTTTTAATAAAAGAAATTTAAATTGAATTTCTTAAAACTTGTGTCATTAAGGCCCGAATGACTCGGATGAGATCGACAATCCGGACGGACCCGACAACCCGGACGATCCAGACGGGCCCGACCACCCGAACAACCCAGACGGGTCCGATGACCCGAACGGGCTCGACAACCTGAACGGGCTGGACAACCCGAACGGGCCCGAAAACACAAACAGGCTCGACGACGCGAACGGGCCGGACGACTCGAATGGGCCCAACGACCCAGACGGGCCAGACGACCCGGACGGACAGGTCCAAATAGTCGGGCCCAAACGGGTAGTCGGGCACATTCGAATCGTGGGGCCCGTCTGGGTCGTCAGGTACGTCAAGGTCATCGGGCCCGTCTGAGTCGTCGGGCCCATCCGGGTCGTAGGGCCCGTCCGAGACGTCGAGCTCGTCCGGGTCGTAGGGCTCGTTCGTGTTATCGTGCCATCCGGGTCGTAAGGCCCGTGTAGGTCGTTAGGCTCATCCGGGTCGCCAGGCCCGTCAGGGTCGTCCAAGTTGTCATGTCCGTCCGGATCGTCCGGCCTATTCGGGTCGTCTGGCCCGTTCGTGTCGTCGTGCCCATCTGGGTCGTAAGGCCCGTGTAGGTCGTCAGACCCATCCGGGCCGTCGGGCCCGTACGGGTCTTCGGGCCCGTCCGAGTTGTCGGGCCCGTCCGGGTCGTCAGGCCCATCCAGGTCGTCGGGCCCGTCCGGGTCACCAGGTCGTCCGGCCCATCCGGGTCTTCGGGCCCGTTCGGGCTGTCAGGCCTGTTCAGGTTTTTGGGCCTGCCTGACTCGTTCGGGTCTTTGGGCTGCCTGACCTGTTTTCGTCATTGGTTCTGCCTGGTCCGTTCGGGTTTTCGGGTCCGCATGACTCATCAGGTCATTAGGCCTGATCGACTCGTTCGGTTTGTCGGACCCGCCTATCTCGTTCATATCTTTAGGCCCGCCCAACCTCTTATGGTTGTCAGGCCTGTTCGATCTGTATAGGTCGTCGAGCAAGACCCATCCAAGTCTGAATTTAGCATAGTTCATCTCAACCTTTAGTCTAACCCAACTAAAAATTTAAATTGAAAATTTGGATTGGATTTTTTGGATTATCCATATTTAAAAATCTTAATTTATAAAATGGATATCCAATCCATAAGATATATAAAATGTAAATTAGATTGGAATCCATATCCATTAAATGGATTTTAAATGGATTATAAATGGAGTGGATTGGAGCAAAAGTGGATTGGATCAAGAAAATTAAATTTTTTGCCCACCCCTAGTGAAATGGTGGGTTTCATGTTTATGGGACTTGCTGAAAGTGGTCCAACAAATATATCATTCAAGAGTTATGAACACTCAAGCAAGCGATGAGCTCTCAAATGTGCAAATAGGCATTTCAGCAAGAAGGGACAAATTCTATTATAATCTTTGGAGGTATCTTGCTAAAGTAGCATGAGAACAAACAAAAAAGCTTTTTTTTTAGGTATAGGAAGCAGGGCTGGAGAAAGTCGCTCAAGTGACATATTGATAAAATGATGATGTTTGTTGTTTATTTAATATAGGGTTAATTATTCACATAGTTCTCATTTGGTATGAATGTGTCAACTTGATCTTCACTTTTAAAAAAGTTTTAATTACATCTCAATTTTTTAAAAAAATGTTTCAATTAGGTTATTTCTAAAAACATTACTAATGTCATTAATAACATGTCACGTGTTGTGTGATATATGTTAGTGTCACTGTTAAATGTCATTTCAATTTACTTTCTATATATGTCTTCCTATTAATGTCAAATTACTACTAATATTTTCCTGTGAATTAATTAATTATAAAATTATTTTTTAAGAAAAAATCCTCAAAAAATTATTTTTGTACTAATATATCTCTATTAAAATAATTATAAAATTATGTTTGAGATAAAAAAAAAGTCTCAAAAGAATATTTTATTACTAATATAGATCTATTAAATTAATTATAAGTTTATGTTTGAGAATAAAATTTAATTAAATTATTATTAGTGTATGTGAATTTTTATTGGTATTAAAAATGATAGTTGATGGGTTAAAACTTTTATTTAGTAAATTATAATTTTGTTTACGAAGACGAGAATGATTAGTTATTTTTATTCTCTTATAATTATATTTTCTTCTTTTATCTTTTTATTTCTTTGTGACTTCTCTTGTCTCTCCTTACTTTCTTTCTTCTCTTCTAAGAGTTGTTGTTTGAGAGTCTTGGCAGATTACATTCCTTCAATCTCATATTGTTTATGTGTACCAATTTTTCATCCTCAATCATGATTAGTGTGTTTTTTCTTTCTATTTGTGTTGTTGTAGTTTTTATTCTGTTTTGGATTTGTACTAAAATTTTAGAAATGCATTTCTTTTGTCCAATTTCATTTTTCGGTACTTTTCGATTTACGAGTTTCTAAGAGTTTTTTTATGTATATTTTGATGAGGTATTGGAATTTTTTTACAAAACTATTAATTAAATTAAGGGTTAGTCTTTTGGTGGATAATAGATTAATTGTAGCATAATTAAAAATTGAGTTTTCTATAGAAAGATAATTCAAGTTTAGGAAAAAAAATTCATTATCAAGTCAAAAATAGCCTAAGTTTTGTGAAAAAACATATTAGACGGAAAAAGAAATAATTTATTGTAAAATCTCGTTTAGAACCGTTTAAAATTGATTACTTTTTGTATATTGTAAATAAAGAAATTACCACACTTCAGAGTATATTTGAACAATTTAAAATATATGAAGATATTTTTTGTTTTTTATGCAGTGTTAAAAAATTAAAGTCTAGATTGTACACTTTTGAAAGAAAAAATGCTTAAACTTTGAAAATCTTTAAAACATGATAATTTGTTGGGTAGTGATAGATTTGATTTATTTTCATAATTAAATATCTTAAGAGAAATTACAGGTTTGGAAAATAATAAACCAATTGACATTCTTAATTATATAAAAAGATAATATTCTTTTCCATATATATATATATATATATATATATATATATATATAACTTACACAATATGTTAACAATTCTACTGTTAACGATGTCTCAATAAAGATTAAATGGATTAGCTTGAAATGTTAAATGAAATTAATTATTACAATTTAATAAATAATTTTGTATAAAAAAAGCTCAAAAAATAAATTTTAAATAAAATGTCTCATTTTATAAGTTTGTTTTAGGTCTCCCAAACTCTTAATTGCCCTTGTTTTGCTTCGGTTTGGTCCCTACATACGTCTTTTTTGTTCAATTTAGTCTCAATTATTTTCAAAATAGAGTAATATTGTCCTTCTTCAAGACAAAAAATATTATTTGTATAAATATTATACAGATAATTTTATGAAAAATGACATTTTAACACATTATATTATTGTATAGTATTAACTCATGTTTTGTTAATCATGACCTTTAGTACTTAATTTTCTAAAAAAATTATACTTGATTAGTTTTACTTTTATAAAAAAGCATGGATTAAAAAAACATATTTTAATTATTAATCCCTTTTTTTATAAGATCAAAACTAATTAAATATAAATATTTTTACAAAATTAAGTATACCATTTTTACAAATAATAAATTTGGTGTGTCACACCAAGTACCTGACACGTGACAACAAAAACAATATTGAAAAAAATTAAAAAAATTAAAAAAAAAACGACAGATTGACACGTAGAATACCGTTAACTGTGGTAGTAATTTTTTTTAAATAACCTAATTAATTCTCATTTTCAAAAGTAGGGACACAATTAAAACTTTTTTAAAAATAGAAACCAAGTTGAGATACTCTTACCAAAGTGAAGACCATTCAAATAATTAAAATATGTTTTTTAATTCATGTTTTTTTATAAGATTAAAATTAATTAAAAATAAATATTTTGACAAAATTGAATATTTATATTTATATTAAAATATAATGATAAAAGTTAAGATTAATAGAACCTGCGTTAATAATATAATAATATGTTAAAATTTCATTTTTAATAAAAATATTAATATAACATTTATACAAATAATAAATTTGGTCCAAATTTAAAAAAAAATAATTAATAATTTTTTTAAAGTACCTAATTAAATCATTTTTTTTAAGTTGAGATTCAGTACTCTATATTTTAATTTAAACTTGCTAATATTTGAATTCCCAACATGTTAAAGCATAGCTTTCATTACAAGACTTCGTGACCTTGTAATATTATTGTAACTTTTATCAAATTTTATACCATCAATACTTTTATAAAATTTGTTATTTAAATGTTAAGTTGTAAATTCATATATTACGATTATTTTTATCAAACTGTTTAATAATACTACAGTGATAAAGTTATTTAAATTTTGATATATTTTAAAAAATTATATTAATTATATAAACTTTTATCTATATAAACCAAACATTTTTATGCGAAAAAAGGTTAAATTTAAAAATATTAAGATTTTAATATTTCATAAAAATTGCACCTTTGATTTCACACTTTATATCTACTATTTTATCTTTCAATATTTTTCTTTTTTACAGATACAAAAGTTAATTATTTTAATAACCAAAAATACTCCTAAATATTGGTTGTGAAGTGCATGTCAAAAAAGTATTTTCCATGTGCAAACATGCAGTCAACATGTAACGCATGCATACAAATTCACACATTTTTAGTTGTTAATAGACGTACTTTTGAGTTGTCTAGCATTACTAAGCAAATCTCTTACAATAAATGATAATAGGAAAAGATATTTTGACAAAGTTTTATTTAAAAAACTTTGAAAAATAACTATTTTTGATAAAAAAAATTCTAAAATTTTATTATTTTATTTTGTAACTTTATTACTCTATTTAATAACTTTGTCAACAAAATATTTGTCAAAAAAACAATTTTCCTAAATGATATATTTTCAGAAGAAGAAATAAATGACTTTATGTGATCAGATGATGTCCCTTTCATAGGCGGTAAAAAGATTATTAACTATTTATCATATATTTTATCATAAATATTTACAGATACAGATATTTTTGTTATTTATGATTATGATCTTTGTCCTTCTCGAGATAATGTTTCACTTTGATAACCTAACATCCTGGTAGCGCTTATCGATACGTTAAGGAAAATTATACTTTGACTCGTATCTCTTACTCCTTTTGTCTCTCTCCGACATGACTTAATGTTAATTATTGATTTTTTCAAAATAAAATATAATGGTACATTAATCAATTGTCTACACTAAACCACGTCAAAAAATAAAAGATTAGAATAAAAAGAAAATGAGAATCTTATTATTATTGTTGATACGTTAAAGGTTTCACTTCTAATAAATACAAGCGAAAACACAATAATGGTGTGTGTGCTCATTTTGTTATTATACTTGTTCTCGGTCGAACGAGGAGACCACAACAGAATTCTTTTGCTCTCGACTTCTGAGAACCGACTGAGTTTATTTTCTACTTTTCTTTCTATTTTCTTGCTTTCTAGGCCTCATCCGTCTTGTCCTTGAAGCGTTCCTCGCACCCCTTTTATCTTCCTCGGCCCCAGGTGATGGTCCGATCTTCTCGTGAGGTCGGTGCGGAGGTTACCGAGGATCTAGGATAAGTACCGATCCTCCCCTACAAAATAGGGGTTACTTGCCTTTAAGTTTTCGACGTGGGGGCTCGGTCAGTTTCACCCGAGGTATGTTCGGGGATATGGTTCGAGTATATATCGGATTTGGCCAGGGGTACACTAACCCTCCGACCTCGAAATTCAAAAAAGTTTTGAACTAGAGTCGTTACAACTTCCCTAGCGCGTGAGTTTGCGACACTTGATTGCAATTTACTGATAAGATGCCACGTGGCGTGTGTCCGATGGAGGTTATGTTTTTTCAGACTGCAACCGCCGTTTCTATCTTGTCAATCATTTATGAAGCGTGAGGGGTTTTTTATACTATTTTCTTTCCTCCATCCTCATATATCCGTGACTTTTCCCCTTCCTCAAACTTTCTTGCGACTGCATCTGATTATACTCTAATCTCTTCAGTATTCGTTGGTGAAGTGGCTTGAGCCAGGTACATTTCTTCATCTTGTCTTTTTATTTCTGTTTCTGATCGTGTTAGGGCCTTGTTTTATGAGTGTTTGTGGTCGTGGGTTAAATTTTAGGGTTAGTATTTTGGGGGGAAGATGAAAAGATCGTTTCGTTTCAGAGATGCGGGGTTTTAGCATTTTCCTTTGCTTGGTGGTTTTTGCAGTTTTTCCTTTTCTGCATTGTTGGTAGAGGGAAACGCCCCTTCGACGCTGGGTTTATCGGCAGTACTGGGTAGGGTGAGGCTCTTTGTTCCGCGAGTGTTGGCGAGGTTTTTTGTTTATTCGAAGCAATGACCACTTACGACGATTTTTATCCGTGGGCGCCCTCAGGCCTTAGGCGAGAATGTTCATGCTTTACATCGGATCACTTCATAACACGGTACCGTCGTGGTCAGCAGTTATGCCAGAGTAATGAGCAGGATGTTTTGGTGACTAGGTGCGAACTGGACGAGCTAGTGTGCGCCAATGAATCCACTGATTCCTCGGGGCCCTTTTGCTTTTTCTATGCGACCTTGTTCTCGAAAGTGGGGCTTCGTTTGCCTTTGAGTTCCTTCGAGAAAGACTTGTTGACGGTATTGAATGTTGCTCCGGCTCAACTTCACCCAAACAGCTGGGCGTTTGTTCGGGCGTTCCATATATTGTGTACGCATTTTGGGGTCGTCCCGACACCAAACGTTTTTTTGTATTTTTTTGAGATGAAGAAACCCCATAAGAATATGTGGTCGTCCTTGAATAGTGCTGGGGGTAGAGGTCTGTTGACGTTATTTCAATCGTCGTACAAGGGGTTTAAGGGGGGTTTCTTGAAAATAAGGGCTCCTCCCCATAAGGCGGATTTGTTGGAGGGTTTTCCGCTCTATTGGACACAAAACCCGAGCAATTCGAGCCCTCGACAATTATCCGATCTTTCATCGTCTGAGAAGGAGTATTGTCTTATGCTAGAACAACTAAGGGCGGTCTTTGACACCAAACAGCTGCTGGAATTAGAGTTTCAACCGACTAGCCTAAAGCGCTATATCGGTATATATTTCGTGAAATACTTTCCAAATTTAACTTGGTTTATTTTCTTTGACCTGATCTTTGTAATTGTGCAGAGTCCAGGATGGGGATGTCGAAACAGGATTTGGCTAAGCGCTTCAAGGCTTTGAGAAGCTCTTCCCAGGCTTCCCTAGTTCAAGCAACTCCCTTAGCTCAAGAAGGCGTGACGGTAGTGTCTGACGAGGAGGCCACTCAATCGGGATCAGGTCTCAAAAGGCGGCCTTCTCTGAGTAAATCGAAAGCGTTGGTAGGTGAGACGGCGGGGGTTTCTACTCGGTCCGAACATACATTGTCGTCGAAAGGCCCGCTGTTGCAAGAAGGGTCGAGCAACGTCTGCTGTAGCTTTAGGGATTCTCAGTTCAACCACAGAGCACACAGCCGAGCACATAATGTTTTTGATGGGGATCTCCACTGTCTCTTGAACCAAGAAGTTGATACCATTCAAGAGGACATAGATAGGTTCCTTCATAAGACTGAGGTCTCGGTGGCAGCCCTATGTGATAAGCTGAGTCGGGTAAGTGTTTTGGAGAAGGATTGGCTTGCGGAGTTGGCTTTGACTAAAACGCATTTGATAGCGGCGAAAGAGGAAGTGGCTCGACTTTCAAAGGAAGTAGATGGGTTACAAGGGCTTAAAGTAAAGCTAAGAGCGAGGGGAGAGGATAACCGAGCTGGAGACTGAGCTGCAGCGGGTCAAAGATCAGTTTTCCGAGAAGGAGAAATCTTGGCAAGCTTTGGAGGAAAAGCTGGCGAACGAAGCTGCTTCTACTTACGGAGTGGGATTCGAAGCTGCATTGGAGCAAGTGCGGCTATTGTGCCCTTCAGCGGACATCTCGGCTGCAGATGCTAGTAAGGTCGTCCTTGACGGCCGCTTGGTGGAAGAGTAAACTTATAGGATAGGTTTCTCCTTGTTTTAGTGTTTTATGAATGTTTGTAATGACACCTATGTTATTTGCCACATTTTGCTATACATTCTTTAGGAAGTAATTTAAATGTGACGTACCTGTTCTTCGTTGATATTTACGAATATATCTGATCGCCAACTAGTCGTGTGGATTTGTTGAAACTATGCCTAATACTCAGCTTCTTGGATCGATGCGTAACCCTCAGCCTTTAAATGTCAGGTGCCGATTTGAACTAACGCGTAACCCTCAGTTTCCGAATGCGTAACCCTCAGTCTTTGAGTGCGTAACCCTCAATCTCGAATGTCAAGTGCTGATTTAGGCCCAGCTTCTGAGCCGAGCTTAGGGGATTTGTTGAATGCGGACTTGAATCCGACCCCGAGCCGAGCTTACGGGATTTTGACGTTTGCGGACTTAAATCCAAACTCGAGCCGAGCTTACGGGATTTCGACGTTTGCGGACTTAAATCCGACCCCGAGCCGAGCTTAGGGGATTTCGTCGTTTGCGGACTTAAATCCGACCCCGAGCCGAGCTTAGGGGATTTTGTCGTTTGCGGACTTAGATCCGACCCCGAGCCGAGCTTAGGGGATTTTGTCGTTTGCGGACTTAGATCCGACCCCGAGCCGAACTTAGGGAATTTTGTCGTATACGGACTTGAATCCGACCCCGAGCCGAGCTTAGGGAATTTTTCCGAATGCAGAATGAATATAGGAACAGATTTGTTATTAATTTTGCTTGACCGACCTCATTAAAAAACCCTTTTGTTCCTAAGAAGGGAAAAAGAGTGTCGGCGAAGTTACATGAGTCCTCAGCTAAAAAAGAAACGTAAATTCTTCGCGTTCCAGGTGCGAGGTACTTGAGTGCCATCTAGAGTCTCGAGACGATAGGCGCCCTTCCCAAGGGTTTGTTTGATTCTGAAAGGCCCTGTCCACTTGGGAGAAAGTTTGTGTTCGAGTTGGAGTGGGTGTGCCTTCCGAAGTACCAAATCGCCTTCTGAAAACGACCGAGGTTTGATTTTGGTTTTGTAACGAGCTTCGATTTTCCTTTTGGTTGCTTCACTGCTGATTCGCGCTTGGTCGCGAACCTCTTCCAGTTTGTCGAGGTTGAGTCGTAAATCTTTGTCGGACGAGGTTGCGTTGAAAATCCGCACTCTCCAGCTCGGTTGAGTGATTTCAATGGGTAGAACGACGTCTGTCCCGTAAACCAGACAGAATGGAGACTCTCGAGTGGTAGTTTGGGGCGTGGTGTGTTGTTGAGCGGGGAATGGTTCGGCGGTTCTTCATTGGCATTGGGACTTCTCGCCATGAAAGTTATAAGAATTAGGGCCTGGGGATCAGTTTTACCAGGGCCTCACCGTGGGCGCCAAATCTGTTCTCGGTCGAACGAGGAGACCACAACAGAATTCTTTTGCTCTCGACTTCCGAGAACCGACTGAGTTTATTTTCTACTTTTCTTTCTATTTTCTTGCTTTCTAGGCCTCATCCGTCTTGTCCTTGAAGCGTTCCTCGCACCCCTTTTATCTTCCTCGGCCCCAGGTGATGGTCCGATCTTCTCGTGAGGTCGGTGCGGAGGTTACCGAGGATCTAGGATAAGTACCGATCCCCCCCTACAAAATAGGGGTTACTTGCCTTTAGGTTTTCGACGTGGGGGCTCGGTCAGTTTCACCCGAGATATGTTCGGGGATATGGTTCGAGTATATATCGGATTTGGCCAGGGGTACAATACTATTAAATAAGAATCAACATTTAATACTTATTTATTATTTTTAATTTTACATAATTATTTAAATAAAAAATATATATTATTCCTTTACGCATTTTATTGTAGAGGCACTATATATCTCCATTGAATCCTTTGAAGTCTTCACATCAGTCTTCTAAGAAAGCATCGGTGGTGACACAAATTCTGCATAATGGCTTTTCGCATCAACCAAACTTTTATGCCTTGCTTTGCTTTATTCTTTCAAGTGAAGAACAATAAAATGAAAAAATATACTTTGATTCTCATAATTTATTTTCTAATGTAGTTTAGTGTTAATCATTGATTATTTAAAAAAATAGTGATACATTAATTAATAATTCATATTAAGTCATGTTAAAAAATAAAGAATAAAAATCAAAAAATAAAAATCATATTATCATTATCCAAATAAAATTGAGGTGAAAATTGATTATTTAATTTCTCTTACGGAGCTTATAGTACACGACCCAAAAAGGATTTTTTTCAAATGAATTTAAACTTTTATATATATATATATATATATATATATATATATATATATATATATATATATATATATATATATATATAGCATAGAGTGTGGTGAGAGATGTGTTAACATGGGTTTCAGGAAGGGAGGTACATGTTCAGCATCGGCTCCTGCTATCTGCTGCTGTTACACATAATTCTTCAACAAACTTTGCATTCAAACTTTCATTACTCAGAATTTTATGTACTGTGTTTCAATTTTATTCAATAATATGAAATTTTATATTAATGTCTTCAGATTTCGTCAAAGTTTCAGAACCAAAAATGACAAACTTGAATAACATAAAAAGAATATCTATATTTATGTAGATCGAACTTGAATTTTGGTGTTGTGTTTATCTGATAAAATCTTTCAAAAGATCAATCTAAATCTCGATCATATTTTCCATTGTCTCAAATTTTTTAAATATAATTGATTTAATAAAATAATTAAAATGAGTCTTTTCTTTGGTGGGCCAGAATTATCACTTTAATTTATTATTGTCTCAATAAGTGTTTAGGTAATATACTAAACATTATTAAATAATTTATATTACATTTCAAAATTTAATATTTTCTTTAATCGATAATAAGAAATATATTTATTGGTTTAGTTGCTTGTTTCTCACTTTGTACGTGCATTCTTGGTGGTTCCTCTCTCCCCCTACCTACTCTCTGAACCCCTGCCCCCTTCATCCATATCATTATCTTCATCAAAATTAGTTTGTAGTTGTTGTTTAATTTTTTCTGCATCCTAATTCCAGAATTGATCCTTAAACACCACATCATAATTAATAACTATTTTCTTACGATTCTATGTACGCTTTTGATTGCTCACTGGCAAAAAAAAATGTATGTTTCTCCTTTAATTATTATCAAACTTTTTTCTCTTTTCATTTGGAATATTATGAGCATAGGTAACATATCAATAGATTTTGAAATGATCTATAACCATTTCCACTCCAAGTCTTTTCATGTGTAATGTTTTGAATAACAAAAGTTGAACTTCTGTTTAAAACATGAGCACCTCCAATCCAATTTATAGCTTCCGGCCAAAATGTTTCTGGAATTCACCCTCATGTTACCAAACTCTCACCATGTTGAAAATGACTCTATTATTCCTCTTTGATACACAATTTTGTTGTGATGTATAAGTAATCGAAAGCTCTTTCCTAATACTGTGTTTTTTACAAAAAAAAAAATGCATATGAGCATTATTCTCCATCATGATCTCTTCGGAGATTTTAGTGGTCATTCCTAATTCTTTTTGGACTCTTGGTTTGAAAGTTTTAAATACGCCAAAGGCGTATGAGTTCTATAATAAAAAAGTAGACGCATGTTTTCTTAAAAAATCATCAATAAAAGTAATTAAATAATATTTTAATTATTTGTAGATTAATATGGTAACTAATGCAAAATTTGTTGAGTATGATGAAAATAATGCATATTGGAATGTACCATATCACCTAAAATAAGCAGGGTGGGTGTTGATGACTATACAATAGACTCTAACTCCATGGTTTTAGTCGCCCCAAGTCAAAGACACTTTAAACTTGTATTTAATTTTTCTTATACTCTTGTAGAGTGTCCTGAGATTTAGGTTAAATTCTTGCTTTGGAGAGTGTGAGTGTACTTGGGGTCAAAAGACATGAGAGTGTTGTCTATGTGTTGTACAAAGGGTCACTAGTGTTATTCTCATGTTGGCTACATGTTGTACTATGACATGTGTGTGAAACGATGGAAACATGATATGCTCTGATGGTTGATCGCAATGGCGGAACGGTTCTACTATTTAGGTGATGCTCGATCTACGTGGTGACAATGAGGCATAGGCGATTGACGATGTCCAGTGTTGTTCTGGTGATGCACGCAGTGGATAATAGTGTCCTATGAGTCAACAATATGATATCTTCTCGAGCAAGGTGTAAAGAGGACCAATTTTGCTTTCCTAGTGGTAATAAAATGAAGATGAAGCCATATTGTATCTCTAATAGAATAAGGAGATGGCGTGACAACTTTTGGTTGATCAAATATGAGAGTGGAGGATTGTGACACTTAGCATCTCCTGGTTGGTCAATATGGATTATTCACATACCCCTTCAATATTTTCATGTATCTCTCAATTGGGTACATCCATCTTAAGAACACTGGTCCACATATTCTAATTTTCCTTACCAAATGAACTATTAAATGGACCATGATGTCAAAAAATGAAGGAGGATTGACATAAGATAACAATAGCTTCATTTTCCAAGTCATCCAACGTGGTAGGCTCAATTACTTTTTGACAAATACTATTAAAAAACATGCAAATACGAGTGATAACATGTCTAACACTTTTAGGTAAGATGCCACGAATAGCCATTGGGAGAAGTTGTTGGATGAGAACATGACAATCATGAGATTTTAAACCAACAAGTTTCAAATCTTTCATTGACACAAGACTTCTAATATTTGAAGAGTATCCTATTGGTACTTTCATTCCTCGTAGAATATCACAAAAGCTTCTTTTCTCAAGTCTAGACAAAGTAGGAGGTAAATATGTTCGTTTACCGTGCGCTTTTGGCTGTAACTCCAAACGAAGACCCATCTCAACTAGATCTTTACGAGAATTAATATCATCCTTTGTTTTCCCTTTGATTTTTAGCAATGTTCCAATTATACTATCACAAACATTCTTCTCCACATGCATAACATCTATGCAATGCCTGACATCTAATTTGGCCCAATATGGGAGATAAAAAGAATATTGATTTTTTCTTCCAAATGCTTCTTCCAACAACTTCCTTTTGTCTTTTCCCAAACATGACATTTACTTGGCACACACGATCATAAGTTAAAGGTGGTGGTTGGATTTTTTTCTCCTGATATCCATTGAAAGCCTTTTTCAATTGACGATATGGGTGATTACGTCTCAAAAATCTTCGATGGCCAATGTAACAAGTCTTCCTCCTATGTTTTAGTTGATGATAACTTGTGTTTTCTTCACATATTGGATAAGCAAAATGTCCTTTCACACTATAACCGCTCAAATTTCCATAAGCTGGAAAGTCATTAATGGTGCAAAATAATAAGGCTCGCAAATTAAAATTCATTTTTCCATATGCATAAAAAACCTCAACTCCTTCATCCCATAACAATATCAGATCTTCTATCAACGGAGTTAGATAAACATCAATATCATTTCCAGGTTGCTTTGGTCCAGATATCATCATAGATAACATCATGTATTTTCTTTTCATAGCCAACTGTCAACACCCAATTTCGTCTCGGTGAATAACATAGTTTTTTGAAAAATAATAATAATAAATAATAATAATAACAAAAATAAATAAAAGAAATATATATATATATATATATATATATATATATATATATATTAAAAATATGTGTTAAATAAAAAAAGAGAAAGATAAAAATAAATTTTTTAAAAAATAATAATAACAATAAAAATTAATTAATGTTTTTAAGAGTTGAGTAAAATAATATTTTGGTTTTTTTTTAAATAATAAAATAAAAAACAGATAATTTCGTTTTTTTAATTAATTAATAAAATTCAGAAATTAAAAATTAAAATTTGAAAATGAAAACAGTTTTTTTGGTAGGATTGGAGGGAAAGGTTTCTTATCACATCAAGCACAAAACCTCTATTCAGTTTTTTTGGGGAGTAAGGAAGAAAATGGGGAAAAGAAAAGGTTTTGGGGGCAGTTTTTGGGACATCCATCTTTTCCACTGTTAAATTCACCGGCAAGCCTCTAGAACGAAAAAAAATGTGTGTCAACGGTCTCTTCATCACCTATCACTGCAAATTGCGGGTGGCATCTGTTGGTGCGTTGGGGTCTTTGTTTTCGACATTTCTTGCGACAACAATCTCTGTTATCTTGGTGGTCCTACTCCTTTTGTTGCTTACACTAACAAGGTTCCTCACTTCTCTTTTATATTTTTTTGTTTCTTCTTTATGTTGGCTTGCTCTTTTCTTTGTCTCGGTGTTGAATGAAGGTGAAAGCACTAGGACATTGTGTTAGGGTTTTGAATTTAGATTTCAATTTTGGGCTTTGTATGTTGATATTTCATATATGGTGATAAGATACAAATTTGGTTTGGGAATATTGGAGGCGTTGCTTTCCATAGTGTATGCGGGTCATGGTTATTTTAGAATGAAAATTTTGTTTGCATTAGCTTCAAATGTAGGTGGTGTTTGCATTAGGCTGAACTTGAGGGTGGCTGTTAGTTGAGATTTTCCATGTATAAGGAATGTTATCGGTAGGGGTATACATTTGAACCAGAAAATTTTTGAATCTGTTTTCGTGGAAATTTTATCAGTAGGGATACACGGGATACATTTCGGCTTAGTCCATGAGTCTGATTTTGATTAGAATATGTACAGAGATTTATGTTTGTGTAAACCGAAGTGCAAAGTATATATATGGAATGAGAGACCCGCATGCAATCCAAGTCTGGAATTATGGGTTTGTTTTGTTTGATAAGACATTGATTGAATCATTCTTAAAAGTCATATACAGGTTTGTAAAAATATAAGACAATACATTCCAATTCATGCAAAAGTAGTGGAGGTGGGACCCGTGTTTTTTTAAGCATTGAATGATGATTTGAAATCATGCGTACGTGAGTTTTGTTTTTAGTTTTTAAAAGTGTAAATTGATTTCTATTCACATGTCTATTAGTTTTGTTTTTTTCATAGGATGGTGCAGGAGGCCAAAATCTTGCCACTAATTAGCCATTATTACTCATTTGCACCCTATAATTGCTTTGATATTTCCATTAGGTTACTAATTCATTTTTCTTCGTGCATCTCCATAATTAATTCGCGCATCCCTATTGTTAATTAGAGTTATCAGATTTAACTTTTTCTTCACGTACCTCCATAATTTAAGTTGTGCATCCCACTTTTAATTTGGATTCTATTTACTTATTTATTTCATGCACTCTCCAATATAATAACCTCACATCCCTTACATTAAGTTTTATTTTACTTTATTAAGTTTTATTTTACTTTATGTATCTGCGTTTTCATAAACACACACACACCACTCCTTTAATTTCCCTTTTTAGGTTAGGATGAGTTTACTTTATGCACCACGCGTTTACTTTATGCAACCTGTTTCCGTGTTAGTTTTTTTTTTCTCATTACACCATGCACTCTTATTTTCTATTTTCAATTTTATCATTTTTAATTAAATCTCACATTTCAATCACATCATTTTCAAAAATAATAAATGTATTTTAAAATTGAAATAAAAATTAAAATAATTTTTTAAAAATGATAAAAATAAGAATAAATAAAAATTTAAAATTATTTTTTTTATTTTTCTTTTAGTGTCTAATCGACCATTCGCGTCGCACGAAATTTCTTTTTAAAATAAAAATTTATAAAAATTATTTTGGTGTCTAACCGACTGCTTTCCTTTTTAAAATACAAAATTATAGAAATAGTTTTGGTGTCTAATCGACTGCTTGCGTCGCATGACATTCCTTTTCAAAATATAAAAATCATAAAATAGTTTTGGTATCTAATTGACCGTTTGCGTCACACGACACTCTTTTTCTCAAAAATACAAGATATAAAAAATATTTTTGGTGTCAACACGGCCGCACGCGTCGCATGACACTTATTTTAAAAAATGTCAAAAGACAATTTTAAAAATTAAATATTCTAGTCAAGTTTTATCAAGAACTACATGATCCTTGATTCTCCATTGTGAATGGAGATATTTAGGAGCAAGACAAGTCCTTGTCAGGTTCACTTCCCAAAAATCAAAAGGTTTTCCAATTCATTTTCAAATTGTTTTATAAAGAATTACGTAGCCCTGATTTCTCATTCTTAATGAGAATACGTAGGACTAAGGTTTAAATCCTTTTCGGGTCCCTTTCAATCCAAAAATTATTTTGTTCAATATTTTCTTATTTATGGGAAAAATAAATATTTAAAATAAACACATCTCTTTTGCAAATTTAATTAAAGGTACCGCCTTTGGGCGAGCGTTTTAGGGTACGCGCAACCGACTCCTGGACCCTAAATTTGGTTTTCGCAGACTTTATATTATTTTATGGTTTCCATTGTTTTCCAGAATAAACTATGGTAGCGACTTCTAATCTCTTATACCAAATTAATTTCTTTTTTATTTGTTGTCCTGTCGTGACATGGTTGCGACACCAACCAATAAGGCAAGTTATATATGATCAACAAAATCGGCCATGAACTATGTCATCAGTTGTAAGACCAAGCCTCTAATTTCTTGGATCACTCCCAAATTGTGGGTAAGGAGTATCAATTTTCTACCATTGGGGTGAATCAGCTGCATGACGTAACAATCCATCACTTTTTCTTCCATTTGCATGCCATTGAAGGTTTTTAGCATCATCAACATTGGCAAATAAACGCTTAAGTCGAGGTATGATTGGAAGATACCATAACATTTTTGCAGGAGGACCCTTCTTCATGTTATCTTCATCTTCATCATCATCCTTAACTTTGTATTGCAATACTCTGTATCTTGGACACTTAGTCAATGTTTCAAACTCTTTTCTATAAAGAATATAATCATTAGGACAAGCATGAATTTTTTTGGTACTCATACACATGGGATATAGTATCTTTTTCACTTCATAATGACGGGTTGACAATGTATTACCCTCTGGGAGCATTACATGCAACAATTCTAGTAACTCACTAAAATTTTTATCAGCCCACCCACTTTTGGCTTTAATGTTAAATAATTTTAATGTCGCTGACAAACGTGTGAAACTCGTACAACCATGATATAAAGCCTTTTTTGAATCATCTTTCAATGAATCATAGACGCGTGCTGATCTTAAATTTTCTTGTCAAATATCTTCAATCATATCTTCCATGAGATCCTCACAATGTGGATTAAACTCTTGACTTCGAGATACGGTTGGTAGGTGTACAAATTCACGATGCCAGGTCCACGTTGTATAACGCTTTAGGATACCATCACATAGAAGATGTTCTCGTATCAACTAAAGTTCTTGTCGTCTCCCGTTCAAACAATTAACATAGGGACAATAATATTTTCCATTCAAGGCAGTCTTATGTCGTTGAGCAAATTGTAGAAAATCATCAATGCCATTCTCATTGACATCACTGATTTGGATTGCATTCATCCAACCTCGATCCATTACTACCAAACATGAGAACTTGGTTTAAAAAAATGTTCCATAGACCCAAACTACATGAAGTAATCATGTTTCTTACTTATGTAATCTAATACGTTTTCATTCTCCAAAAAATACTATTCTAGAAAGTAATCTAATGCTTTCCAAACAAAAATATTCTTGTCTAAAAGTTTTCATTTAACCTTCCAATTCTCCTTTCTACTATATTATATATAGTAGAATATTGAAAAAAATAATTTCAATTTTGATATATGACACATGCCATTGGCCTAAGCAAGGAACAACATTAAACATATATAAGTTTGATATTCAAACAAAGGCAGCCAACAATTTCAATTGTAATAAAGTTTGCAGTGACGACGATAAAAACAATTAAGGGCAATCAATAACGACAGCCAATAATTTCAATTTCAATCTCAATTTCAAACTAACCAGCCAATAATTTCAATTTAAATTTCAAATTCAAGCAAGAGCTGCCAACAAGGGCATACGAACTAACCTCTACCAATGCAACAATGACAACGATAACTCGGTGGAGTAATTGCTACGAAGAAGAGGAGGCAATCTTGTTCTGAGCATAAAGGTCGTGAAGTTTGGAGACTTATAGAGACTACAAAGAAGAACTTCTACCTTTGGAGGCTCACAAAGGCAGCAACAACGATAATGGCTTCAAAAGTGGAGCACCTTCCACTGAGCAGAGCACCCGTGGACGATTATGGACCGTGGATGACTGAACAACGACGATGACCTTAACGGGGCAATGACAGCAACAACGTTAACGACGCCACAAGGCAGCGGTTTCTGGTGCAGCGAGAACGGCGGAGGTTCGGTACAACTTCAACGGTGGAGGTTTGTTGCGACTTCAACGGTGGTTCGTTGTGGAGGAGGCGAGGGAGGAAGAAGAAGAACGGTGGTGAACAGTGGGAAGCGGAGAAACTTTGATGGTTCTCAGTGTTGCTAGAACGACGGTGGTTCGCAGGTGGCGAAAACGGTGAGGTTTAGAACAGTGAGGCGCGAGAAGGAAGAAAAGAAAAGGGTTTCACGGGTGTCAGAAACTCACCTATTAGATCGGTTCTCATAATAACCGATCTAATACACTATGTTGATTTTTTTTAATTTAAAAAAGTAATATTAGATCAGTTCCTCCGAAAACCGATCTAATAGGTAAATATAAGATCGGTGCCCCTCACACCCGATCTAATAAGAATACTGAAATGAACCAACCAATAATAAGAGGATCAAATTAAACTAAACAAAAAAATTAGGGACTAAATCAATACTTATAAAATTAAGCTTTCTATTTCCTGCTTTGTCACTTTATCAAATTACTTTAAAGATATAATTAAAACATTTAATTTTTATTTATATATAAGTGTTTGCCTGATTCATGTTATAAGTAATGCTTTTAATTTTATTTGTTATTTATAGAGCTGTCAAGATGGGTTGGAACCCGCGAGCCAACTCGGCTCACCACGGATTTGGGTCAGGTTGGGTGGAATTTTTCTTACAAATTTCAATACGGGTTGATTTTTGACCCGGCTCACTCAGGTTGAACCCGTGGTGAGCCGGGTTGGCTCATCAACCCGCAAATAAAGGGTTACATAAGTTTTTTTTTTAAGTTGGGCTTTGTATTTGGGTCATGTTGGGTTGTTTTTTTAGCCAACACATAGATAATTTGTATTTTTGTGATTTTGATTTGTATTTGAATTGTATTAAAGTTTATTTAGATTTTAATTAGAATTATAATCTAGTTTTGACTCAAACAAAAAAAAATTGTATTTTTTTTAATTAAGTGAGCCCGTGAGCCAACCCGTTTAACCCACCAACCTGCGGGGGCCAGGTTGGATTGAAATTTTTTTTGCTCACTAATAAGTGAGTCGGGTTGGGTTGACTCACTAAGTGATCAACCAGTGGTGGATTGAACTGGGTTACCCATTTTGATAACTCTAGTTATTTAGCGTTGATCTAACCCACTATATAATTAATATATTTAATTTTCATTTGTTGCACACTTAAATAAATATATTTAATTTTTATTTATTATTTAGTGTTGGTATAGAGTGGGCTTGACCCATTATAGGAGAGTCTTCTTTTAACAACTCACTTTCTTATTTTTTAAGGTTAAATTATTCTTTTGGTCCCTTTATTTGTCATGAAATTTCAGTTTAGTCCTCAAATTTTTCGTTGTCTCAATTTGGTCCTTACTAATAACTTTGATCAGACGATGTTAAAGTCAACGTCGCGTGTCAATTTATGGTTTTTTGAAATTTTTTATTTTTTACACGTGTCACTTTACAATTGTGTCACGTGTCACACTTTGACACGTGTCACAACTATGAAGTGACACATGTAAAAAATTAAAAAAAAAATTAAAAAAATTAAAAATTTTAAAAAATAAAAAATTGACACGTGACGTTGATTTTAACACCATCTGGTCAAACTAACAGTGAGGACCAAATTGAATCATTTTTAAGAAAATGAGGACCAAATTGAGACAACGAAAAACTTGAGGACCAAACTGAAATTTCATGACAAATAAAGGAAATAAAAGAGTAATTTAACCTTTTTTTAATTATTTTTAAATTTTAAATAATATTTTTAAGTGGTTGAACCAACTCTAAAAAAAATTATACTTTCTTTTCCTATTTCACTTCGATGGGGCAAACGCTAGTGAGACGTTGTAACTTCAAATTCCGGCATTGTTTAATGTATATTTTTAACAAATAGTAGTATATGTATGTTTATATAGTTTATACTTACTAGTATTTGAATTTGTGGCCTTATAACATTGTTGTAGCTTTTATCAAATTTTATATCATCAGTAATTTTATATATATTTTATTTAAATGTTAAATTATAAATTCATATAATTATGATTATTTTTATCAAACTTTTTAAAATAAACAGTAATTATAAAATGATAAAATTATTTAAATTTTGATATATTTTGAAAAAAAAATACATTATGTCTACTTTCATTTATGTAAACCAAACATTTGTAGGTGAAGACAGTTTCAATTTAATACTATTAAAGATTAAAATTTCATATTGTTTCCACATGAATCAGTAATGTGTAAATTGTCAACAAGTAAACGCAAACATAAATTCACACATTATTAGTTGTTCATAGACAATACTAACCGGAGTCAATGACAACATAATTAGCCGATTTAACTTTATATATTGGCTTAAATACCTTATTGATCTTCATTTTCGTAGTGTTTGTTGCAGATGGTCCTCATTTTCACAGAATGTTTTAAATGGTCCTCATTTTTACCGAATGTTTAAAATAGTCCTCATTTTCGCAATTCATGTTTTATTTGGTCCTTTTCTGTAACGCCGTTTAAATCATTAACGGAGCATTGTACAAGTGACACAGTTTGTATTAGGGTGTGTTACGTGTATTGTACAGGTGCGTAATTAACGTTAATTTTTCAATTTAGGGAAAATTTTGCAATTAGGGAAATTTCTTCATCTTCGTCTTTCTTGAGCTCGGATTTGCAGAGGAAACAGCTAATACTTTTCATTTCATCATTGGATTGCAGTTGCGCTCTTCATTTCAATTTTTCAATTAATCATCATCAACGAGGTAAGTGGGTTTAGGGTTTTATGGGTTGTGTTTGCTCGTGGGTTAGGGTTTTCGTAATTCTATCTTGGGGTTTATTTGTCTTTCAATTGTTGTGATGTTCTACATGGTTTCTAAATTACCTGTTGAGACTGAACCAGATGCCTAAACTGTTGAGAATGCACCAACTGCTGAAACTGCTGAGAATGCACCAACTGTTGAAACTCAAACAACTCAACCACTAAGGAATGAAGTGGAGAGTCAAGCAGCACCACTACCAACACCAAAAGAATCATCTCAGCCGTTTATGATGAAATTACAGATTAGGAGGAGGTCATGATAGAAGCTACAAACGTCTTAGTTATTTTTTGAAATTTCTGATGTAGAATTCATTATTGATTTAATGCATTTTGACTTTCCTTAAACTTCGTTCAATTTCACTTTTGTCAAACATCGATGTAGTGCATTTTGATGAGGATGAACTAACGTTATGAATTTAAGTTCTTCCAGACTTAGATCAATTTAATTTTTCCCAAGCTTAGATCAATATCACTTACTTCAATGCTCAGATTAAGATGTCATTTTGAATATGTTGGGACTAATATCAACATAATCAAACTAATTCATTTCTTCATTTAACAATAGTACAAAATAGATTGGACTTTAAAAGATTACACACAATAACAGTACGAATAATACAATAACAACACAAGTGAACCCTATTACTAATTACAGCCTCTTCTCAGCAACCTTCAATGACTTCTCCAAATCATTAATCTGCCTCATTTGTGTCATGATGATGACATCCTTTTCATCAACACCACTCTGTAAATCAATAAACCAAAAATTAAAACCTATTTATTATTAAAGCAAAAATAAAACAGATTGTACCCAAAATTTTCTACCAATATTCTTTGGAGTTCTTGTCATCCTCAAAGCCGCCATCTTTCCGCAACTACAACTCGGGGTTAATCCATTTCTCATTGAACCACCAACAGTGCACGAAGATTGGGACCGTAACATACCTATATAATGAGATTGTAGGAAGAAGAAGATTGCAGCAACACCAATTGGGAATGGAGGAACAAGATTGTCAAAACTCACCAACTGCCCAAACATTCCTTACCAAAATCCTAGCTCACTTATTTATCCCCAAATATCTAATTACCACACCTGTACAATACACGTAACACACTACAACTCAGGGTTAATCCATTTCTCATTGAACCACCAACAATGCACGAAGATTGGGACCGTAACATACCTATATAATGAGATTATAGGAAGAAGAAAATTGCAGCAACACCAATTGGAAATGGAGGAATAAGATTGCCAAAATTCACCAACTGCCCAAACATTCCTTACCAAAACCCTAGCTCACTTATTTATCCCCAAATATCTAATTACTACATCTGTACAGTACATGTAACACACCCTAATACAAACCGTGTCGTGTCACCTGTACAATGCTCCGTTAATGATTTAAACGTCGTTACAAAAAGGACCAAATAATCCGCAACAAACACTACGAAAATGAGGACCAAAAGGTATTTAAGCCTTATATATTTAATTATTCACTTATTATATATCATAAATGCTATTTAATGTTTTTAAAACAATTTTCATCAATTTGAATTAAAGGTATTAAATAAAACCTTAAAAAAATAAAGCTTTTATTGATACGTTAAAACGTTACACTTCTAATAAGTAAATACAAACACTACAACAAATACAATACACTAATACACCAGTATAACTAATAATTCATTATTTCACTGTATTTATATTTATGTCGAAATCTGATATAATTAATTTCATAGATTAAAATAGGATAAATTTAAATATTTATATAATTAATAATTATTGATTTCACAATATTTAGGTTGAAGTATATAATTATTAACTTTACTAATTAAAATAACATAAATTCATAAACATGTTAAAAATTCTTTTTATTTTTTTTGCTTACAATTGTTTTTTATTTATTTTAAAATAATATAAATTCATTTTTTTTAATTTTAGATGTTTAACACTTTATTACTTGATAGTTAATATATTATTGAATTGAGTTGCTTACTTTTTTTTATTTGTTATTTTCTATGTTAATTTTTTTTTAATTTTTAACAATATTAAAATGAAAGACAAACAATCAAAAACAAGAAAAAAACAATATAACAACATTAAATTTATTTAATTATTTTTTAATCTATTTTTTGGTTACATTAAATAAATTATTAATTACAGTTAAATAGACATTCTTATTTTCTAAATAAAATAAAAATACATTAATGATTATTAAAATTAAAATTAATTTAATATCACAGTTATTATAAATTTCAATAAAATTTAATATTTATTAATTATTGTTAATTAAGGTATGTAGGACACGTGTTAGCAAGAAGACTCTTGTACTATTATAAGTATTAGCATTTTAATATATTATTTTTAGTTTTGTATATTTATTTAAATAATATTTGAATATATTTCATCGTAGAGGCAGTAAATCTCATTGAATCCTTTGAAGTCTTCACATAACTCTTCTAAGAAAGCATATCTGCCGTCAAAAGTTGTGCATAATGGCTTTTCGCATCAACCAAACTTTTCTTTTGGGGCTTTTATGCATTGCTTTGCTTTTTTCTTCAGGTAAAGAGAAATAATTGCTTTTCATCTCTTATGCTACATTTTTAATCCATAATTGAATTGAAAAGTGATTTTTTTTTTGTTCTCTTCGTGTTTATAGTGTATTAGTGGAGATTAACTTCTAGATTTTGGATATGCATGACCCAACAAGGTTTTCTTTTTCAAATGAGTTTTAACCTTCTTCTTTTTTTTTTTTTTTTTTTTTTTTTTATATATTTGTGGTGATTACAGGATTAGCAGAAGATTGGGATCTCCCAGGAAAAAGCTGCGAAAACTTCAAATGCAGTAGTAACGATAAGTGTATTAGGGACTGTAATAGGAAGGGTTTCAACGGAGGTTCATGTACAGGAGTGTCTCCATGGATGATCGTCTGCTGCTGTAACAAATAACTAGCTTCTTCAACTTCCCATTCAAACTTTGATGAGTCAGATCATGTATTGTATTTTAATTTGATTAATTAATATGAAATTTGAAATTAATGTATTGAGATTTCATCAAAGTTTCAAAAGGGAAAATAAGAAAGTTGAATAACATAAAAAATATCTATATTTTAGATCGAAGATGATTTTAATTTTTTATGTAAATTAAATTTATATTTTGTTGGTGTTTTTTTTTTCATTTGATAAAGTTTTTCAAAAGATCAAACATTAATTCTATCAAAATATTCACACCAATTGCATCAAATTGCACCTATAGCATACAGTTATTTTCAAACAATAGATAAAACCTAAGTATTTAAAGTATTTATCGTTTTCAGACATCACAACCCAGTTCAAATATCCAACACATAAGTCAATTACAAAATAATCTTATAATAACATCCCTAACAGGTTTGTGAGACATGATAGATATTAGCTTTTCCTTACCTAGTATCCTACTTAAACAACTCTATAAATGTCAAACGTCTCTAATTCCACAGGATGCTCTATCTACATATAGAAACATCACAAGAACAATTAGAACATAGCATTATGATCACTGATCAACAGAGACAGACTCATACTAATAAATAAAACGACGCGTGCAAGCGGAAGATGACTTACATGCAACAGAAAACAGAAAAGACCAAAAAAAGAGAGCGAAAACTTAACTTACGCGAATGGATAAACTAGTCGATCTAAATTGAAGAGCTCACCGAGAAGATCAATCCTACCGTCTCAGTTCTTCAATCAGACGACCAAAACACAGAACACTCAGAGAGAAGACAGAGAGCTCTAGAAAAGTGTTTTCTAGAGAGATAGTGTGTTTTAAAATAATGAAACTCGTTTATAACAATTATATTTATACTAAAACTTTTTAATATTAAAATAATCAAGTTTTACTATTTTTCAAATGTTAGAAAATGATTACTCAAATAATACTAATAATAATCAAAATATGAAATAATATAATAATAATTATTAGAGCAATAATAATGACATGTATCTGAATCAAAGAATATTAATAAGAGATATAATACTATTAATAATAAAATTATTATAATAATAATAAATAATAGATAACAAAATAAATGAGGTAAGGAGTAGAAATAACCTAGGTTAAGGCACGCATAGCGCTATCCTTAGAGAGAAAATGCCCCTACTGCACAGGTCTAAACAAATACACAATCATATGTGTTTCAAATCATATGCGTTTCTCTCCCAAGATACAACAACTCGTCAGATCGATCGAGTGCAGTGAAGGATCTCCGAACCTTATGAATACCATTGTCTTAAAGAAAATATAGAGAAGAAAAGAAGAACATTTTTTTAGAAAACTCTAATGTTTGTTGTCTCTATTGTTGTTGTATTTTTCTCCATGTACCTAGGTGGTATTTATAGGTAGAAAAGGGAGACAAAGGAGTAAATATTAATAAGAATATAGCCGTTAGCCATAAAAAACATTAACCTATAAATTAAAGGTCTATAAAAACATGAGTAACAGTAAGTTTTTTTATATTAATTATTTATTTTTTAAATTATATTAAAATATTTCTAACAATCCCCCACATAACTTAAAAATAAAACAAAATATATTATCTTTTAAAACAAAATGTTGTAGTTTAGCGTAAGGAACCTTCCGGGTCTGACCCTTACACCTAGTGCTTATAAACTTCCACACGAGAAAATGTAGAGACTTAATTGCCTTAGCTACATCCCGTGTGACCGAGTTTTAGTAAATAACACATACAATATTGGTGTTCATTATAGGTTCTAATCAGTGGGTGCACGTTTGTGCATGTATCTTGTTTTATGAGTGTCACTTAGAGACTTGCCTATGTCTCACAATGGCGACCCCACCATCACACTCACTAGGTAAACCCTCAAAGGATGGTTTCTGACTCAGACGCCTACAATAATTGTCATTGGATTTGTTAAGAGGTATTTTATAAAATAATGCACATACCTCAACCATTAGGTTTATTAAGAGGTATTTTATAAAATAAGTATAATAATGCACATACCTCAACCTTATTATTGCCACAATTTATAGTACACCTCGCCATAAGAATGAGACATAAATTTTAATCAAATTATTTGGTGTACTTTAGTCAACAACGACTTCGTTGTTACCCATTGAACTCCATTCCATGGGGTCGCCATTCATGTGGAGATGGGTGTCCATTGTTGCAACTAATTTATGGGCTATAATCTCATTCCCCTCGACGACTCAAATACTTGTTGTTGATGCATCAACTATGAGTAATTCAGTTTCTAATATATTTGTCTATCATCCTCATATGTCAATTTCATTGAAATTTTTACTAGGAACTTTAAATATAACAATTTGATTGTCAGGATGCATCAGAAAAATGAATAATTTATGCTTGCATAGTAGATCATGACAACATATTTTTAACATATTTCCATGATAGGACACCTCATCCAAGGTTAAAACATAACCATAACCAACAGTTGATTTTGTCACCAAAATCAATATCCAATTTACATTATCCTTCAATCATCTCAAGAAATTAGACATATTGCCATAACTAGAAGAAACACAAATAATATTACACTAGATGGAAAAACAATGAGGTATATATTCATTCACTTTATAATATATAACCAAGATTTTTTTTATTAACAGGTATGTTAACCATAACAAGACACCCCCACACTTTGAAATATTTTAAATGTAGTTCTTTTTTCTTTCATAATTCATTATCACAATCTTCTATGTTCAAAATATGGCAAGCAAAATATAAAGTTTCATCCGATATAATTTTATAGACAAAAAGCTAGAACTTGAAGCATAACATTTGTTATATCAAATAAAAGCATTTTTTTTTCTTTTGATGCACCATTAAATTAACACCACATGAAAATATTACTTAATGAATAATGCAACAAGTTTCACACAAAAACACTCATTTATACATACATGTATCATAACTTCTTGATTTAATTAATTTTGTACCTCAAAATTTCATACATAATTTGAATGGTCTCTAACCAAAATTTCTCAACTTCTCAACAATTGTAATAGTAGCATGTCATAAATCACAACTTAACATATGTAATAATCAAAGAGAACTTATAAATATTTTATTATAAGATAAATGTACTTAACTCAAACAAATCATCACAAATATATTATTTACCAATCAAAACACATGTCTAGAAATAATAATTCTATTGCACTCGAAAATGACTTTATAACCTTGTAGAGTAGTAAGGAAGTTTCTAAATCCATAAACATGAAAAACATTTAAAAAAAAAAAATCTAGAAGACAAGTTTAATTTTTACTTCACCATCCCTTCAATTTATGATATGAAGATTTTTTTTTAATCATCACATACATGATCATAAGCATGATGTCAATTAATTCATTTTAATTTCATGTCATAAACAATAATTTTGAATTCATAAATTTGATAAAGATTATATTTATTATCAATCATTTTTCTTTTCATATCAATATCAAGATAATTTTTTTTTCATTTGCAAATGCAAAGCTTCACAACTCAATGATATTTTTAGTATGACAAACATTACTCAATTATTTTCATACAAAACACTTAAAATATATACATGATATAGAACATCTTTATCAATGGTAAGAGTAGACAATATTAAAGCATAAATTAATATAACAACAAAAACATTAGCTATAGACATCACAAAAAATTATTCAATGAGAAAGAATTTTATTTATCCATAATTTCATTGATTGTTACCAACAAAAATAAAAACAATTATATACATAAATTTTTAGGCTTATTTGAGACTGATTTAATTATAACTATAACAAACACATTAGTTCAAAACAAGTGTTTTCAGTCTTCCCCTTTATATTGTTTTTAATTTTAGAAATGAATACAAACGAGTAATCAAAAATAGAAATAACAAGAATTTTTCTATCTAAGAATGTTAGAAAATGATTACTCAAATATACTAGTAATAATCAAAATATGAAATAATATAATAATAATTATTAGAGCAATAATAATGATGACATGTATCTGAATCAAAGAATATTAATCAGAGATATAATACTATTAATAATAAAATTATTTTAATAATAATAAAAAATATATAAAAAATAAATGAGGTAAGGAGTTAGAGATGGCAAATAAACCCATTCCGTGGGTATTGCCCGAACCCGTCCCCGTTTTGATGGGGAATTCTCGCATTGACTGGGTATGGGTATGAGTATGGGGAATCCTCGACTTTTTTAATTGGGTATGAAGATGGGTATGGGGATGTACATATCCCCGCCATAATACCCGTCCCCGCCATATTTCCGTCCTCGTTTAAATTATTAAAATATTCACAATTAATGAAGTAACCCTATATATATATATATATATATATATATATATATACACA
>Ga0214544_1002342_pt1 | contig 39958 bp, 15 predicted proteins | sample CNSS3metaG_FD_160074 | JGI IMG/M metagenome (GOLD analysis project Ga0214544, IMG submission 160074) | Root nodule microbial communities from cowpea collected in UCLA plant growth center, Los Angeles, California, USA - CNSS3 | ecosystem: Host-associated > Plants > Roots > Nodule | place: USA...
AACTCTGTCTGAAAGGGACCTAATTGAAGCAATTTTCAAAAGTTGGGATGCAATTGACACTTTTTTAAAAGCGGGTACCAATTTGACACTCTAGTACCAAACTGGGTACCTTACGATTAATTAAACCTTTATTTTATTATTATTATTATTATTATGTTTATGTATAATCATTGTATATAAGATAATGATTTTAGTTATTGAATATGAAATATCTTTTTATTCATTTTTAGGTACATGTCTTGTAAGATGACATGTTGCTATTGTACTCTAGTTATAATCTTCATTATTATTTTTCTTGTCTTTGATTAGGTAAATTAATTGGAATTATTTTGATAGAAAATGAATATAAATTATTATGAAAAAAAAATTTGCTTAACAAAAAAAATAAAATTTACTAATCACAAACGCGGGCCAGCCAACGGGTCCGCGATGCGGGTGGGGCAAAAAAGTGAACCCAATATTAAATTGTGGGACGGGCCAACCCGAATCGCACTTTACGAACCAAAACACAGGACAAGTCAAAATGAGTCGAGCTGTCCCGCTTTGCCTTCCCTAAATAAAATGAAATTAACATGGAGTTAAAAGCGTGAAGACAAGGTAAACCATATAAAAAGAAATCCACCAAATCATTTGGACACTTCTCAACAAAATAAATTTTTAAGTATATTCTTTTCTAATATTATAGTAGAGAATAGATAAAGATGTCCGATGCCTAAAAATGAATTTTTTGAACACTACTTGTCAACAGAAAAACATTGACAACAAAATAAATTTTCAAGTATTTTATTGTTATAATACATAATAAATAGAGTAACACAAGCACGTCTAGACATATTTTGAATATTTAAAAAATATTTAAATTTAAAATAATTATAGATATAAATAAATAATTATTTTTTATTGAAATTAAAAAGTTATAAGTAATATTTGTAAATAGTATTACGATTAATTAAAAATTTGAAAAATAGTAACTAAAATAATAATAAAAATAAATAATTATTTCATAAATATTTTAAATTGTTAATAATGTGCACTATTTTTTAAATATTTAAATTTTAAAATAATAATTAAAAGTGAAAAATTAGAAAAATTAAAGGTATATATAATTTTAGATATATAATTATAGATATAGCTATAAATAAAGTGATTTTTACCTATTGAAATAAAAAAATATTATAAGTAATATTTGTAATTAGTATTACAAGTAATTATTTAAATTTGAAAAAAAAACTTACTAAAGAGTAATTTTTTATAAATATTTTAAATTATTAATAAATTTTTATAAATATTTTAAATTATTATATAATTATTTGAATTAAAAAAAATAGTAAAAAATTGAATTGAAATATATTTCTTATTATGAATAATTATTTAAATTTAAAAAATAATATTTGAAAGAGTAAAATTGAAAAAAGAAATACACTAAAATGTATATCTTCTCTACATAATAAATAATAAATTTATAATATAACAAATATAAGTTTACTATATTTAAATTTAAATATGTAACATTTTTATTGTTAATATATATATTTATAAAAATAAACAAAAAATAGGTTGACATTTTAGCAGTTGGCATATAAATGCGCCTTTTGAGTTGTGCTAATAGGTATAATTTTTATTTACAAATTATATATGAATATTAATGTTAATATATACTTATGAAAAGATAAAAAACAAATAGGTTGAAATTTTAGCGGGTGGGCATATAAATGCCAAGCAAGTAGGGTTTTGAGTTGTGTTTCTGAGCAGCGGCTACCCTAACTTTCTCTTCTTCAATTCGATAACTCTCTCAATCGATTAGGTTTTCAACTCTCCGCTTCTCTTTGTATTTTCTTCTCTCTTGTGCTGTTCTGTTCCTCTTTTTCCTTTTTCTTTTCTTGCTATCTCTAATTCTAACGTTCTATCATTTATGTAGCCATGGCCGAAATCCACGAACCTGGTGTTGTCGCAGATCCCACCCAGATCGATGTCAAGCTTTTCAACCGCTGGAGCTTCGATGATGTTCAGGTACCATTTTCACTAAATATCTATTCTCTGTTTAGGGTTGGGTACTTGTTAATTATATTGTGTTTTAAAAGATCGTATTTTGGGGTTGTGAATGAAATTTTTGTTTTGGTTATTTTAGGTTAATGACATTTCTCTGGCCGATTACATCGGAGTGGTGGCATCCAAGCATGCCACCTATGTTCCTCACACTGCCGGTAGGTACTCTGTGAAGCGGTTCAGGAAGGCCCAGTGCCCCATTGTTGAGAGGCTCACCAACTCTCTCATGATGCACGGCAGAAACAATGGCAAGAAACTTATGGCTGTTCGGATCATCAAACATGCTATGGAAATTATTCATTTGTTGACTGACCTGAACCCCATTCAGGTTATTGTTGATGCTGTCATCAACAGGTATTGTTTTTGTATTCATCCATGGTTGTAGTTGTGGATTAGGATGGCTATTCCTTTTTATTGATTTTAGATTGATATAGATGAAATTTAAGTAGCTATATTGATAAAGAAAATTTTTGTCCTCATATTTGTATTTGTGTTCTTTCGTTTTATGGATTTGAATATTGATTTATTAGAGTATATATGGGAAGGTACTTTTTCTCTCGAACGTAATCTGGAGGATGGAATGATGATGATTGATTTCCCTATTGGTTTGATTGCCTGAATGATGGCATTTTGTATTAGCTCTATCTGACCATTCTCCATGTTTTATGCATATTCGTCTATATTTGGTCATTTTTAATAAGACTTTGTTGATCGAATACCATTGCTTTCTGGAATGAAATTCCTCCACGGAGGATCAGATCGTATCAGTTGGTGAATGCCACGATGATTGTTTATTTCTTAGTTGTTTCGATAGCTTGTATGAGGACACTTTTGCATTAGCTCTATCAAATAATTCTTGGTAATTACTTCAAATAGAATTATTGGTTGTTTTGTTCATGTGATCATTACCATGCTGTTTGCAAAAAATGGTTAATTACATGTGTGTGCATTGGGTAGTTGTATTTGCTTGATTATGTCGTATTGGATTATGGTTGCTCAAGCTATTATCATGTAGACAAAGATGTATGGATAAGAAATTTTATGTTTCTTGAACAATTTGTTTATTGTGGACATAATGCACAAAGTTGTATTGTGGATACTGTTTCTGGACAGTAAACTGTTAGCCTCAAATGAACTTATATATGTGAATGTGTGTATGTTACCATAGAGCTATGGAGACTTCATTGCAATATGTAATTCTTGATGTGCATTGTCTTGAATCCAATATAAATTAACTTTAAAATACTGAATAATATATCTGATTTTCTTTTATTGTGTTTAATTTATCTAGTGGTCCCCGTGAAGATGCAACAAGAATTGGTTCTGCTGGAGTTGTAAGGAGGCAGGCTGTGGATATCTCACCCCTTCGCCGAGTTAATCAGGCTATCTATCTTTTAACAACTGGTGCACGTGAAGCTGCATTCAGAAATATCAAAACTATTGCCGAATGCTTGGCTGATGAACTTATTAATGCAGCCAAAGGGTCATCCAACAGGTAATACTTCTCAAATTCCATTGTGGAGTATGGTTGTTTCTATCTTCTCCGTGCCAATTATTCTTTTTCTATTTTTCTTTCGTTTAACTGAATTTAATATTCCTTTTCAGTTATGCTATCAAGAAAAAAGATGAAATTGAGAGAGTTGCCAAGGCCAATCGTTGACCAGCTTGTGGAAACAATATTTGCAGATTTTTGTTTTGGTTTATGTTCTTCATTTAATATATGTGGATCTTTTGCTTGCATTAGTTACTTTTTACCCTTTTTTGACTGCCGGCGTAGCAAGTTATGAAAGATTTTGTTGCTGTTACTAGAGTTTGTGTTCTAAGATCGTGAGTTTTAATATTAGTCTGTTTCATAAATTATACTATGATAATTTCCATGGTTGTTTTCAAATTTTAATGTTTTTTGTTTTCGCGATAATAGTATGTAAATCATTGGCAGAAAGTAAAAAAATTAAATGTCCCCTCGGCGATAATTACCCAGAAACCCAAGTTGACACAGTAATATGGGACTTTAATTTCAAATTTTTGTGATTAATTATTAGAAGAAACTCTAATTGAATTTTATTTGTTATAATTTTGTATTTGGAGTTAATTATGATAATTCTACATGTTTTTTATTCTGTTTGTAATTTTTTCTAATTAAATAATTAAGATTGAATATAATTATATTGTCTTTTTCTAAAATATGATGTAGATTAACCTTTATCATGCATAATTGAGAAGAATCCAGTAATTTTGTGTCATGTTACAAACATCACTATCAATTAATGAATTAGAAAGATGTGTTTGAAAATTCTACCTTCAATCGTTTAACGTATTTCAATTCGGAAAGAGGTTTTGGTTATCATAGTTTTGGACAACAAAATTATTTTTTAATATGTGTAATGTTTTAGGAAATCTATTTAATTTATCTTGATCCCAGAACGAATTTAAGAGGTCTAAAGCTCTAAGTTCTGCCTTACCACAAATCTTATTATTTTACTATTTTGTGAATAATGATATTTTAATTCATTTTTTTATTTACTTTTAACCCAACATTTTAATTTGTTTTAGATTATCATATCACACTTTTAAATAAAAATCAAAATAAACAATTGAAGAGTGCAATATTTTTACGCAAATATTTTCCAAGACTATGATATACAATAATATTTAAATACAATAAAGAAAATTGAAAATATATGAATACATATTTATTAAGTTTCTCACCAAAACATCTCAGTGAACAAGTGAAAAAATAACTTTTCTAAATTATAATAAAAAATAAAAATACAGCATTACTCTAATTAAGACATTTAAAATGACAATAAATTGAATATTTTAATAAAAATAATTCATTACTATTCGAATAAAAAAAATAAGAGTCATAAACCAGAAAACAAATAAAAAAAGTGAATAATGTAATACAAAGTTAACACTATTTTAAGCTAGAAAAATGCAGGGGTTTTAGTCTTGGGTGTGCTTCACTTTCTCCTCTGTTTTCTCTGTCTTTTGCCATGTTCATTTTTTACTCTCATCAGCACTAGTTGAATATAGAGGTGTTAAAATGGGTTAATCCGGTCATTTTGACCTGACCCGTTTTTAACCCATTATAAACAGGTTGGACTGGACTGGATTGGCCTGTAAATGAAAAATGAGTTCGTTTATTCAACCCAGTCCGCAGGTTGACGGGCTGGCGAGTTTTAACTTCTTTTTTTCTTTAAATGAAAGGTCCAAAAATCTTTGTCTTATTTTTTATCAAATCATTTTTTTCATCAATTATTTGTGTTAATAATGTTGATTTTAATTAATGTAATGACAAAATCTGAGATAGTAATAAAGATAGACCTACATGCTTTTACATATGTAAATGGTTTATCGCAAAAAAAAAAAAATTGAAAATAATTCTACCCAATATTTAGTGTAGGAAAAATATTACAATCATTTAATAAATATGTAAAACTTAAGAAGATCCATACTTGCAAAAACAAAAAACAAAACAAAACAAAACTTTTGTTATGATTGTTGGTTAGTATAGATAAAATACTAAAAAACTTATATTTGAACTGAATGTTGTAGTTGTGTACATATAACTCCAACTGAAACGTGTTTCTAAATTTAATTGGCGTAAATGAATATCTATAACATTTTTTGCACTTTAGCAGAGGGTGTTCTTTCTTAATTTGACCCACATGTTGCATGTGCACTTTTTTTTTTTAACTTAGAAGGTTTGCGGGTTGGCCCGTCAAGTTGACGGACTAGACAGGTCGGGTTGACGGGTTCTGTTTTCTAACATAACTCACTTTTTTTTGACGGACCAACGAGCCAGCCCGTCGGACTTGAACTATTTTGTTGTTGCATGATGAGACGTGGCATTTAGGATTGATGTAAAATCTAAGTATCATTGTTTATATTTAAATTATAAAAACATTAATCTCAACACAATTAACTTCGTATAAAATGATATTAATAGTTTCACTCGTATTATATTCAAATCTTTGTTTTTTATATGATTATATTAGTATCACAATCATTTGCTCATTGCACTTTAATCGTTTTTAATATTGAATTATTTTAAACATCCAAACACATTCTTTAAATAGTACAATAAGGTTCAAAACTTTTTTTATATATATACACATAAAAATTCAAGTGATACAAAAAATCCATTGATTAATTACTACTGAATTTAATTAATAAAAATCGAAATTAGAACACAGCATTCAAAATTAAGATATATTATTAGTAAAAGCTGATATTAGAATACTACATTTGAAATTAGAATATATTAATAAAGGGACATATTAAGAATTAATTAAAATTTTACATTAAATTTTATTACTACTCGTATATCATTTTATTGTACTGTATTATGATGAACTGAAAATTCAATCTCATCATCTATAATGAGATTAGAGGATGGTACAACTGAATTACCAAATTACCCTTCATTATTTAATTTTTGTTACATGTGATTTAGCGGTTAAAATCAATACACGTGATAGTTTTAGTTCACTTTCTTAATTCTATGATAACGGTAATAATAATTTGTTATGATTATAATAAAAAATTATTACTTCTAAAATTACTATTAAAAAGAAAGAATTTTTTTTTCATGTAAATTAATTATTTTCCATCTTATATATTAAATTTATTTTTATATAAATATATTGTATTATTCATTTTTTATAAATATTTTTTTATTTTTGATAATTCAATAAAATTTATAAAATAATTTTAAATTATTTATATATAATTTTATATTATCTATAACAATAGGGACATTTTGATAATCTAACTTTTTTTATTATTCTTTTTAATATATCACATCAGTCAATTCAATCATAAACTTTCACAGACTTTACTCTCTAACCCATTTTAAAATCACCTTTGAATCACTTAAAAGAAACAACACCAACTTCATCCTCTAATCCTTTTGATCTCTTCCTCTCTCTCTCTCAAAATAAGACAGCCTAAGGGTCTGTTCGTATCACACAATTTGCAGGCGCGAATGGATTTTATACGAAGATTTGTGGGATTCGTCTTTGTTCGTTTTGAAGGATTTAAAATGAAATGGAAATATGTATTGTGGAACGATCATCTCTCCTGAAAGAGAAGATTTGGAGGATGGTGGTTCAAATTTAATTTTTACATATAATAATAATTATTATATATTAAATAAATAATAATATATGAATAATTATATTATTTAAATAATAATATATAATAATTATATTATTTAATTAATAATAATAATAATAAATAATAATAATAAATAAATATAATAGTATATTAATTTTATCTATCATATCAATTTATTTATTTTTAATTTTTTATAAATTTCACTCTCAAATCCATTTTCCTTACCTCCAAATCTATTAAAAGAAACAACTAAAATTAATCCATTCAAATCCACACAAATTCACTCATATTCATTCACTCACTCTCTCTCAAATTCATTATTTCAAGTGAACACACTCTAAATGTTCATTTGTAAGGGGATGTAGCTCAATGCGAGAGGTACAGGGTTCGATCCCCTGCATCTCCATATTTTTTATTTCTTTCATTTTCGTTTTTGTATTATATGATATAAGTAGATCAAGTGAAGAAAAAGTTTGCAACGTATGACAGACTTAACACCATTAAATGGGAACTTAACCTAAACTAGCTTTTATTTCACAGTGGTTAATTATGAGGTCATAATTTTCCAAAAGTGCAAAGTATTGTAGATTTATCGCGAAAACAAACTGAATCTTATACAAAGTACGAGTTTCTCTTTTGTAAAATGTAAAGTTGAATAGAAACTACTGTATAACAGCCTAATTCATAGAAAAAGTTGACAGAAAATTTACAGAGATATGAAGAGAAAGGAGATAATAATCTGTAGATTCATTTCCACCTAATTTGACTGATGTTGTTTAAAGTGTGTGACTACTGAAACATACAACACGATTCTTTACAAATCGACCACGAGGAGCATCCCTTTCTTTGCTGGCACTTACAAATCGACCACCATTGACAGGTTCACAAGAGACACCATTAATCCTTTTTTACTGACCCTACATTTCTGCATCAAATTTTGTGGACCAACAAACATTATAAATAAAACTGTAGAAAACTCATCCTACAAGCTCTGTTTTCAAATAAATACTCTGAATAACCATCATACTTTCCATGACAGTTGTGTTTTTTCAGGAAAACCAGAACTAATAAATATGATGTTCTTTTTTCTTTTTGTTTTGGAGTGAGACAAGGACTATAGGACTGTGAAAAAAATTGTTTACGATGGAAACAAGTAAATTTAAACATAGGTTAGATTGAATAAATAAAATCGGGTAAAATTAATATACGGTGGATTTGGATAATAGGTTGAAATTTTAAATATTTGACTCAACTTAAATTTATATTTTAATTATTATAAAATTTTAAATATACTTTTAATATGATATTATTTTGTTAAAATTTTATAATACTTGTTATTCACACACAACTTATTAAAATGCCAACTTTAGAAAAGTAAAGTCAAAACTTAATACGAAAGGAAGTGTATCATAAATGAATAATAATATTTTAATCAATTTTTTTTACTCATCTTTAATTCACTTTTCATCATCCTTAAATCATTTATTTGATATTTTTTAGTAATATAATATAATAATTTGAAAATGATTAAGATAATGAAATAAATTAAATAAAAAAATAAATTAAAATATCGTTCTCCATAAGAATTAAAAATGAACTTCTTTGTACCATTAATGGGTCATGACCCACAAACCTTTTAATACTAATTACACGTATACCTGTAATGGTTTCTAAAAGAATGTTTTATAACTTCATATTTTTATACAATTATTTTTAAAAGAAATTTGTTTTCAAGATCTACCATTATCAGATTCCAGCTGGTCCTGAAAATTTATTCCTGTTACCATGGTTGCTACTTCTGCACGTACAGTGATACAGTGAGACTTCCAAGTTTTCCACTTTTTACGGCAATTTGGCCTCTGCAGAATTCTAGGCCGTTGAATAAGCTTCAAATATTGTTTTCAGTTAAATATATTTTTGGTATTTTAGTGAATTTTAAAAAAAATTTAAAATTTTAGATTAATTTAATTCCTTATTTTTTAAATTATGTATATTTAATTTTTTTAATCAAATTTTATTAAGTTTATTTGATATTTTAAAAACGTTTTATAATAATATTTGACTTAATATTAAAGTAAAAATGTATCAAATATTATAAATAACTTAAATATAGTCCTGAAATGCGTATAAAATATCAAATAAATCTAACAAAATTTGATAAAAAAGATTAAATCCACGTATTTCAAAAGATGAATAACTAAATTAGTCCAAAAATTTAAAATAAACTAATTCCAAAATTCACTATAAATTAAAATAAAAAAATATATTTAACCCATATTTTTTTAGTTAAAGCATTTATATTTAATATTTTTTTTAGTATAATTATTTCTAGAACAACATCAAATGGTTCTAAATCATTACATGTTCATAATTTGAACTAACAAAATATATTCCAATTATAGAAACAAATATTAATCAAGACTCTATTAATCTTGATTTGTCCGATAGGATTAAGTTTGAAAAGATCGAAGCAAAACATAAAGAAAGGACCTACCAACTGCCACCTATATATCCAACACGGGTCCCACCCATCAACCAATGCACCTTTTCATTTATTAGCATTACCTAATTCTTTACCATGTTGCTTCACTAAACATCCGCCACCGATCAACGGTCAAGATTCAACGCTTTTCATCCCTCCAAGAATCACACACAGCTACCTTTCCTATAATACCCACAACCATCACCCTTTCAACTAACCAACAAATTGCCTTCAACACTCTCTCACATCGATTTCTCATTTCTCATTTCTCCGCCAAAACAAGGACCAGAGATGGTGTGCTTCTGCTTTCTGGTGGACCAGCGGCGGGAGATGCAGCGGAGCAAGCCGGCGGCCGGAATCTGCTCCCGCTGCGGAGGCGGAGCCAGTGTTGCAGACATGAAGACGGCCACAAGGTTCTGCTGTGTTCCCTTCTATTGGAAATCGTGGAGAGCCATTGTTTGCACTTTCTGTGGAGCCGTTCTTCGCTCTTACCAACACTGAATCCGTTCACATCCGCTAATAACAAATTATTATCATTATTATTTTCTAACACATGCGAGTCTATATATTCATTCTAACTTCCAATCCTTCCTAATTATTATTGTGAATTTATTCTTTGTCTTGTTTTATTTAAGTTTGTTAGATAGGTTTCCTTTCCATTGTTGTCTTAATTAGAACTCTCTCATTGTACTTGAATTCGCATAACTTAATCAGATATTATGAGAAATTTCTTCCAACACTCTGTCTAATTTGTTTATAATTTGTTTATTCCAGCAATTATGATGTTTCTTTGGGTAGTTCATAGGCTGGGGTAACAGAACGGTGAAGAGAAAAGAGGAGGTAGAGAGTGAAAATTGGTTAGGTAAAGGGAAGGGATACCGTGATTGAATTGATATGAAGTGGAGTGACAGAGAGGACATGCTGTGATGCAGTAAACTCTGTTCTGTTCTTCTGAAACTGTACTCACTGCAATTTACAACTGTTATAGAGATACTAGCTTTTCAGGGTTTTTTATTTCACCTTTGCCTTATTTGGAAAGAAAGAAAATGACAATTATTTTTTTACTTTATAATTTATATTTTTGTTCGTTTGACTTGTTGAAGAATTTTTTAACTTATTTCCCTCCATTTAAGAAAGAGGTTTAATTAAGTTGATACTCCAAAATTTACATCCTTTCAATTATTTTTTATCGAATAATTCTTTGTTAGTCATTTGCATTCTAATTTTTATTTTCTCGAATATCTATGGAGTAAAACCAAAGGCAATATAATACGATGAAAAGAAAAGAGGAAAGACAATGGTGGTGTGAAAAGAAATAAATGAAGCAAATTAAGAAAATAGCAGATGGTACACCACCCTAGTTATGAGAGTAGAGTAAAAATGTCTTGAAAGCAAATTAGTAGCTACGCCACAGAGGAGTGAAACGGTTGAGTATTAATGCATATTTTTTTGTATACATCTTCCTTCTTCCTTCTATCATCATGTAACTGACTGTAACTACCAAATTTAATGGGAGAACAGCTATGCATTATTCAACTATTAGTCCTGTTAGTATTTGGATTCTTTGATTTTGGATGCTGTTCCATGAATTTAAAATTTGATACTCAAATTTTAAAAATAAATAAATAAAATATTTTAATAAAATTTCAAGTTCAAATTAATATTTTAACAAAATATGTCAATTTAAAACACGAATTAATGTGTAAAAATATTTAATATAGTTAAAAAAAATATATTCATTCCATTCTAAAGTTTGTGAAAAAAAAAATATATATAAACAAATTTCAATGTTATATCTAAAATTTTAAAAACTACAATCATATTTAATAACTATTTATTTATCTTGAAACTTTAAAACTCTATTAAAATGACATTTTCATAAAAAAGAGTGAGTTAGAGTCAAACAGCTGCTCACAAATGTAGATTTAATGACCATGCTCATGATCTATGTCAAGATTCCAATTGCATTGCTTGGATGACTCAATTTTGAAAAACAAAAATAAACTGCTTTTAGGTTTTCAAGAGTTGACAAACTGTTTTAAAGTAAGTTAAATTGTATAATATCTGGTATCAGTTCTTGTCCATTAAATGCATGAAAAAAGAAATGCAAGTAGAGTTAACAATTCATATATTGAGGTGATGAATAGTTATTTATTATTATTTTTAGTAAAAGAAATAATTCTTTACAATTTGCATAAATTTATGTAGAAAGTTGAATTTAATAAAATTGTGCTGTATTGCACATTTATTGACCTTAGTAGGCTTTTGCTAAACTTAGATTTACGTATAGAAGCAATAATTTTTTTTTAATAATGTAGAGAGATCATTTTAAATGTCATGGTGCTGCTATGAAAAAAAATTCATTCCTTAAATATTGTCATTGGATAATTATTAATGAAATCAATTCACACATATTATACAAATTAAACACCTTTTTAGTTTCTAGTTGGGTTTCGTTATTGTCATTTAAACATTATTTGTAATTTTTCTGTATATGATATGGACAAAGAGATTTCAAATTATGATACTGTGTTCAACTATTAAAATATTTATTTAATAACAATAATTACGCATATCTGCATATATTATATTAAATAGAACATGTTAACATGATGTAAACTGTCTAGATGAATGTTGTCCTTCAATGAGTGGTGATTAGAGTGATTTTTTTTTTATAAAATTAAAAATAAAAAAACTAAGGATTAAAATCAAATTTATATACACGAGAAATCATTATGCCAACATATTTTCACGCTCTAATATTATTATTTAGGGTAAAATATGTTTTGCCCCTGATAAAATTAAAATTAGTTCATTTTCTAAATTTTGGACCAATTTAGTCCTTCATATTTAAAAATATATGATTAGTCTTTTTAGTCAAATTTTGTCAAGTTTATTTGACATTTTAAGTATATTTTATGATAATATTTAAATTGTTTTCATCGCTTAATACATTTTCAGTTCAATATTAACTCAAATACTATCATATAAATATCCTTGAAATGTTAAATAAATTTAACAAAATTTGATTAAAATAACTAAATTCATGCGTTTCTAAAGTTGGAGGACTAAATTGGTCCAAAGTTTCAAAGATGGACTAATTCCAATTTTCACTAAAAATTAAAGGATAAAAACATATTTAACCATATTATTTATATAGTGTACTTACCGGATCCAGTGGAGGATATAGCCCACACTATAACTCAATGCACTTTTATTGGTCAGGTTATTCTCACACCTGTTAATCTCAGTAGCACAATCATAACCGTTTCGCACACCCAATCATATCACACCATTCAAATATTACTGCAAGGTAATTGTCAAGCACATATAATATGAATAACCACGTCCCAAGTTAAAATGACACTATATATATAATGTATTCCAATTAACTTATAAGATTCATTCATATTATCTCCCGCTCTTTGAGCAAACACCCATATTTTCTTATTTACTTAAATATCAAAAGGTCTTTTACAACTGTAACACCCCATCATTTAGATAATGAGAACGAGATTCAGGTCACAACGATGCTCGGATGATTGCTTAGATCTTATCACTTGCACTCGACCCTTTCCGATAAGAACATATAGAAATATTAATATTTATATTTATTGATATACATATGAAAACTTAATTTTGCATTGTGTAGCTATTTAAGTACACTAATATAATATAGTGATACGATAAATTTTCAAGAGAATCTGGAAGATGATGTTTCTTAGAATTGTTTCGAACAGTTATCATTCAACCGTGTTATACGGTAATGAAAATTACTTAAAAGAAATAGAAAATGTTATTTTAGTTACACTTACAAATACTAGAAAATTCATATTTTATATTTATCAGTGGATAAAGTAACTGAAATGATGTTGAGTTGCTATTATTTTAAGGTACTAAACATATCAACGAATTACAGATAACTTAGTACCATGCTCACACTTGCCCTTTTCCAATTCAAAATGTTGACTTGATTCAAATGAATTAATCAAATGATTCTTAATATATATGACAATCATGTATGTTTGTCTGGGAAGAGAACATATATAGTTATAGTATACATATTTTGGGTGTAATATTTGATACATTCAACTATTTTTCTAATTTTATTCCCTTGGAAGTTGGACATGTGGGTGATAATTTAAACTTTAAATGCACATGACAACCATGCATGAGATGTGATATAGAGAAAGGACCACAAATAGTTGTAGAAAACAGTGGGTGTTGAACATGGAAATGCAACAGAATAGTTAATGCAGTCATAGTTTTTCTTGTTTCAAATCAAATAGCTGTGACAGTACCATACCCATGTACACCAAATTGAAAGTGTGTCGGGTTTATGTAAATCATCATCTTCTAAAATGGTGAGAAACAAGGATATTGTAATTCCAACACGAAGACCACACCCACGAGTATTTAGAAATAAAAAATAATAAGTAAATAGTGTTATACCAACATAAATTTTTATGTTTAATAGTGAAGTATTAAATAATAACTTTCTATTAATGTAAAATTTTGAATAAGTATTAACAATTAACGATGATCGATGAATAACATAGTTGAAAGTATAGGATGCTAAACATAAACTTGAATATATAAAAATAATGAGTTTTAAACTGTTCTGGGTATAGGGACCTAACACCTATCTAAACACTCAATTTGTTTTTACTCTTTCTTCATTATAGTTTTTACCGTTCGATCTTCTTTTTTTCTCTCCTGTTTGATCTCCTTTCTTTCTCTCTCGTTCGGTTGTATAGACGATCGGGGTATCTGTCAATAAGACTCCGATGCTTAAGTCAGTACAAGTCCGTTCGGGTGAATGCAATTAATGCTGTAATAAATGCGAAGTAAAAGTCCTTACCAACTTACCTTGAATTCCTATTTATAGTGTTTGACAGGGCCTGTGATTAAGGTTTTCTTAATCACGACCCAATTGCTTTTTAAACTTGATCATTGACTTGTATTACTTTAATTTGTATATTTAGTTTTGATGCAATGGTCCGACCGAAGGGTCGTGCGTGCTGTCGAAACCCCCATAATTATGTTATGACGACAAAGTTCCACTGTCACGGGCGACTATGGCCGCTCAGGTCGTGAGCTCTCTAAATTCACTCTGGAGAAATTGCCACATCAACAACTCATGGGATTATTCGCATGTAGCGGGTGACCTTCGACCACTTTTCCTTGAGTCGCCTAACCAAGGGTCTTCGGCCACTTCTCCTTGAACCGCCTAACCAAGGGTCTTGTTAGAAATGTCAATAAGTCATAGACTAATATTATTATTCTTACTTTTAATTTATCAACAATTGTTCTGACAAGATGGAAGTTTCATCCTGACATGGGAAGAGTTGAACCATCCAATACATAAGTATAATGTCAGATGGAACGATGAGGTTAATGAACAAGATTGGAGACATATAGGAGGAAGAAAGTACATCATGCCAAGAACTATTGATGTTTATGTATATTTTATGGACGGTAGTAGTTTGACAACTGTTACTCACTCTTGACACTCAAATAAATTAATATTTTATTTAGATAATAATATTTTATTAAGGAAAACTGGTGTTAAGTGGGAGTTATTTGTAAATAGTGGTGTCAAATTAACTTTTTCCATATTTTTTTTTATGGAACGGTTAATCACTTTTGACTCACATAATCCATATTTCCGACTTTGTATTGTATCTTGAAAAACTTATCTTTAATGCGAGTGTAACATTATCAAAAAAAAAATTAAAATAATAATTACCATATAAAAATAATTACTCAAAATTATAAAATTTTCTTATCACAATATATATATATATATATATATATGTATATATATATTTTGATATAAACACTTTGGAATTCAATTTTCATTTTTTTGTCCATAAATTCTTATTTTAAGTCTCATTTTCTTTATATTTTTGTATGTGTTTCATGATGATGATTAGTTGATGAGATTTAGAGTGTGTTTGATTAGTATTGGATGATATAATCTGGGTTAGATAATTTATTTATGTTTAATTGCATCAAATTCATGAAAATAAGGATTTGAGATTGTTACCGTTTTCTATGTTTAAATGCTAGAAAAGTTTATAATAGGATGGAAAATAATTGATATGAATTCATATTTGTAGTGAATTATGGTATATTTAACTGTTATGTGTTTGCACATTTGGATTGAATTTTACATTTTTTTATTCATTATATGTTTTTAATTTTGTTTTTAGATCTATTTTTTCAAAAGTTTCCTACTCCGATTACGTAAATAATATTTGATATTAAGACGTGGAATCTTCATAAAATATGATCTCGATTCTTATTTTATATAATCGAGAAGAATTCAGTAATTTGTTGTGTAATTTTACAATATCATTATTAGTTTTTAATGCTTTTTTTATAATCTTTTGTAGTGATGTTAGATAATTGTAAAGGGTATTGATTTCTTTTTTATTTCAATATTATATTTAATCTTAGATAAACTTACTTAGAGAATGTTATATGATTAAATCCAATTGGTTAGATATAATTGTAGATCAATCAATCATCTTTATCAATTTATTTTGTAGCCCTAATCTTTGAATATAGAGATTTATATATAATGAGGACCGTTATAATTAATCATGAGACGGTTATATCTAAAAGTAATAAATCTTAGACTATATATATGGTACAGAGTAAATTAATAATTATTAATACAGAAAAATAATTAATTAACCGCAAGTATTAATAAAAAGGTAGATTCTTTTTTGTTAAACATAGTAATCTTAGAGTAATCTTGAAGGTGTGAGCAATATGATCTCTATTCATTCTTTTTCTCTTTCTTTGCTGTTATAATTGTTATTTCAGAATAAATAAGCGTTATCAAATATATATTAAAATATCCACTCAATTTTTTTATATATATATAGAATATTTTTCATTTTAAAATTACAATTATCAATTCAAATTATTAGATAACATAAAATCGAGCCTGCTAAAGATGAGTAAATCTTTAAGTTCAAATAAAAAACATAAGCCTAAAACAAAATTTTTTATACTATACACTAAAATTAAAATAAAAAATTATACATTATTTTTCACCTATAACTAGGTATATCCATTAACGTCATGATAAATCATTTATAAATAAATATTTAGGAACCCCTGAAGATATGATAAATCATCTCTATATAATGTATTCTTGATATTCAAGAACATTAAAAGAATGACAAATAAACATAAATTAACTATTCATCCAAAAAAACATAAATACTATTCAAATAAGATTTTCATTAACTATGCTTGCACCAATCCAAATATTTCTCTGTTAAATTTTCAATAACACAAATTAAACATAGCACAAACCAAAATTTAAAATTTAGAATACTTTTTATTCACTCATTGTAAAATACAACATTGTTTGATATATACAATGATCTGTTTAGCAAACAAATTCAACAAAATGTATCACAAGTTAAAGTTAAAAAAGTTGAATGTGCATAACACTACTTGAAATTTCCACACGATTAAAGATAAGACAATTTTATAATATACACGTGAAATACAAACTGCACTTTACAAACCAATTTTGTGAGATTGAGTTAGACTTATACTTTATATCAATAAGGTAAATAATATACCTTTTGTGTGCCGACACAAGTTTCTTCCATTCGACCGTGAATGTAAATATCGACATTGATCACCAAACATACAGTAACCATTTATCCAATATTTACATGTAGTCGATGATTTCAAACCAGTCTTAGCAATGTTTGGTAAAAATGGCGAATGACGATATTCGTTGCATCCTTCGTTTAGCCAAAAGAGAGAACTTGATATTGTTTGATTTCCACCGATATGAATCATTGTTACAACCTTGGCCTTTGACACCAGACACAATCACACTACTAAGTAATACCTTCTTGTTTTGTAAGAAAAAAGATTTGCTTCCTGTGGCTTCTCATTAATGGCACATTTCATTTATAGAAGAATAAAGACAGTCAACAGAAATAAAATTACATGAAAAGAAAAATCAAATTATATTATTGATCAAATTCAATTTTGTATTATTGTAGATCAATCATTATTTTTAATCAATTGTCTTTATCAATTTACTGTATACCAAATCTTTAACTAAAATGAGTATAATGAGGTTGGTTATGTCTAAAAGTAGTAAATCCAATTGAATATAGTTTATATCCGGTGTACATTAATTAATAATTATAATTACAACAAATAATTTATTATCTACGAATTATTAATAAAAGTATAGATTGTTTTGCTAATCTTTGACTAATCTTGAAGATGTGAATAATAGGATATTTATACATTCTTTTTTCTCTTGCTTGCCTGATATAATTATTATTTAAAAAAAAATAATACGTTATTAAAATATATTAAAAGATCCACTTAAAGTATGTCTAAATATAGAGTACTTTTTGTTTTTAATAAAACGTAATTATCAGTTCAAATGATTATATTAAATTAAATCAAGTTTACTCAAATTCAGCTAAATGTGACTAAAATTTGAAATTCATGTAAAAAATTTGTAAGAAAATCATGTAGGTAAAATAAAGTTGTAAAATTATGATTCTAAAGCATAAAAGGTTATTTAAATTTACGTGTGTTCATATTTTTGTTATATAATTAAAATAATAATTACCATATAAAAATAATTACTCAATCTTTATCAATTTATTTTGTACCTAATCTTTGACTATAGAGATTTATATACAATGAGGACTGCTATAATTAATAATGAGACGGTTATATCTAAAAGTAATAAATCTTGGACTAAATATATTTATATCCGGTAGAGAATAAATTAATAATTATAATTACAGAAAAACTAATTAATTAACCACAAAGTATTAATAGAAAGGTAGATTCTTTTGTTAAACATATTAATCTTAGAGTAATCTTGAAGATGTGAGCAATGGGATTTCTATTCATTCTTTTTATCTTCCTTTGCTGTTATAATTATCATTTAAAAAAAAGTGTTATCAAACATATATTAATATAACCACTTAAAAAGTTTTTATATGTATAGAGTATTTTTCATTTTTAAATTAGAATTATCTATTCAAATTATTAGATAACATTAAATCAAGCTAACTCAAATTCTGCTAAAGGTGAGTAAAACTTGAAATTCATGTAAAAAAGGGTAAGGTTAAATTATATTTGAAATTTGTAAGAAATTAACTAAGTAAAATAAAGTAGTAAAATTATGACTGTAAAGGATACAAGATTATTTAACCTTACATGTGTTGATATTTTTGTTATATAACTAAAATAATAATTACCGTATAAGAGTAATTGAACAAAAGTATGAAATTTCTTTACCACGGAAATTAAAATATATATAACAGGGTTGAATAAACCAAAGAAAATATATTAACATTTCCAATTACTAGGATCTGAGTAAAACTTTCTTATTACAAATAGTTTATAATTTTCATTTTGTGTTTGCTACTATCCAAATCAAACAAAGTCTTTCGAAACAAATTATCTTCCATGTTATTTAACGAGTTAAACATATCTGATATTTGGCTTAATAAACTGCATTTTAGTAACATTTGTTTCCGCATCTTTTATGCAGTGTTCCTTCAAATTCAATATGTTGCTAATAGTTTCACATTACTTATGACTTAAGGTTTAAGTACTTTTTCTCCTCCTTTCAAAAACAAAACTCTTTTCAAAAACAAAACATTCTAAAGCGAACAATCATGGTGATTGATCCTAAGAATGTAACCTGGTATCGGAACATCGTACAGTTTCCCAGCAAAGAAAACTTCAGATACCAAACTAATATTATGAAGAGTATTTCCAGTACTCAACTGCATAAAAGGCATCAGTGATTACGATTACGTTTTTTATACAGAACATTTTTCATTGGAAAGTTAGAAGCTAGAATGACATCTTAAAGTCAGGTTTTTCTTCTTCTTTTATGGAGATAAACCACACAGTATCTCAAAACTGACAATCAAAAACTAAGTGTCTCTGTTGTGAGAACAATTTTATATGCCAAAAGACCAGGATTGAATGACCTCATATTCTGTTTTGAAACAACTTGAAGTAACTTGAAATTATTTGATCCTGTGAGAAGTCTGTGTAGTATCCCCTTCCCACTGAAATACCATCTTCCCTTGCTATGCTTTCAACTTCTTCTTGTACTCTTTCACCACCAACTTTATTTGGATCCAACAAATTACAAGCCACCTCAATGACACCTTCACCATGTGCAAGTGCCATGGCCTGTACAGAGGGAAGTCCACCACCTCTTCCACTCACCCGTTTGGCAATTCTCCGAACTGCATTAATATCAGAAGACAATAGAGGGATATTGTAGTTATCAACCCAATTGGTGGCTCCAATCACAGCAACACCTTTTGCTGGTGTTACTTGAGAAGGACCACTATCAGGATTCAGTGGTAAAGACTCTGATTTTAGCCCCCCAATCCACTGATTTTCGTTACAATTTGGCTTAAAATAACCAAATACTCTTCTGATTGAATCAAGTGTCCTCCCCTCTTCATGAGCTGCTCCATATAGATAAGTGGGAACTGCACATAATTTTTACGGCCATTGACATGCAAACATATACATTTAAAAACATGATTTGCAGTTCTATAGTCACCTTATCAGCATGTAAATTAGTACTTATCAAACTAATGATATATACAAGTAGGGAAACATCTGAACAAAATGAAACTTGGGAGCTAAGAAGAATTAACAATGAATGCATGATTTTTAAGTAGCATAAAAACAGAATGGGGTTCAGGAAGTTTATTTCTGCATAAAACTAAAGAGGTTATTTGATTCTCCCATGTATAGAAATCTTGAAGATTAACTCTATGCTAGAGTTGGTTATCCCAATATTCCTCACAGCCTGAAAAGGTTCTACAACCTACCATGTAGTGCGTGAATCAATTGATTCATAATTATTCTTGTTTAACCAGTCTCTCGAGTTCATACTAATGGTATTAAGTATTTAAGGGAGAACTTTGACAGAATTGTCTTCTGTGAAAGATAGATTTGGCCTCTTCCTCTACAGAAAACTAGAAAGTTAGATACTATAAACCTACAACCGTTCTTATAGTATTTTTCTCGCAACAACTGGTATGAATTTTCTAGGTGTTCATTCTTGTTCCTTCTTTATATCTGGTGCACATTATTTATTGTACTCAAAATTAAGTAAATACTGTCCAACATCTAACATAACCCTCTTAAGCATCTGACTTCTGATTCAGCACAACACAAGTTAATCAAAATTGAAGACTCTCAACCCATACATTATATGCTACTAACCTTGAAGAGTAGAACCCATGTCCGTGGCTAAAAACCTAGCAGTGGTAGCTGCTTGATCCAAGGAAGCATCAAGCAAGGGGTGAAAACAAATGTGATCCACAACACCAAGTCGAGGATGAGTACCAGAGTGAACCTCAAAATCAATGGTGTCAAAAGCAGCCTTCACCATTGCCAACACAGCATTTGCCAGGTGAGATGGCCCTGAAACACCCATTTCAGAGACAAGGGTGTAGCCAACTCTGTTGTAGGTCACATCCTCGAACTTGTTGATTATGGGAGCCAAAGGGAAAAGCTTGGAAGCTTGTTCTATTGATTCCAACGCAATTCTGTTCCTGCTCTCTGATATGTACACCTTGCAGCAACCCACGACGGTTTTCAACATGTTTCTTCACAATCAACATTCATCAATCACCACTTACGTGGTGTGAGTGGGTGAAACAACAAAAATCTCTTACCTTTAGACATGTTCTCACAATCCATTTTCGACCACAACCCCCAACAACAAAAACAAAACCTTATCTCAGATTTTTTCTTTAAAACACGAGTTATGAGATCGAAGAGTAAAGACACGTATAGAAGGTAATTCTAGTGGATATGTTAATCTCCAACACAGAAAATGCCAAAATCCGAGAGAATTACAAGATTGTACACCCCAAATGGCATTTAATTGAGATTTAGTGTTCTACTAACCAAATGAGATAGATATAATAAAAGGGGAGAAAAAACAACGACAACTGCACCAACCAAACCTTCAAATACCCGTTTTCAGTTCAAGTGTGGGAACCGAACAAAGGAACGTCGATTTTCAGTTCTATGCATTATGAATCAAAGAAACGAAGAATTTTCATTTTTCTTTCGGCCATAAAACCAAGTAGATGTTTGTTTTTGCAGAATATAAGAACTAGTGGTTGTGGGATAATGATAATGTTGAACTATGCCAGACACTAATATTATTTGTTTTCCATTAACACGAACTTTTTAATTTAAAATCAAACATATATAATTTTTATGTTTTAAAATCAATTATACGTTAATCTGACACAAAATCAAACACACTAGTAGTAATCGCACCACAATGGACTCTAAATCTGACATCCAACGAATTCCAAATAGAAGGATGAAAAGTTTAAATTAAATATTGATATCTACTTCATAGTCAATATTTCATAAGGAATGAAATTTTAAGATTATTTTTATTTATTTCAGTAGAACTACAGAAGAAAAAAATGTTGATAACAACTATTGTTATATTGTTATGAAATTAATGTCATACTCCATCTTTCCATTTGTTTTTGCGTTAATCCTTGTTGAATTATAATTTTTGACCTCATAATTCAAACCATTAAAACTAAGTTCCTTATGCACTAACTACGGATTTGACCTGAGTATACGTAAAGGAAAATATTTTTAACACCTTTTCCGGGCGTGAAATTGAAGGAAAGGGAAAAAAAATGAAGATAAAAAATTGGAAAAGAGATATAAGAAAATGAAGTTTTAACAAATCATATTTCTACCCAGAGACGTAGAGATAGAATGCAGAGAGAGTAAAATAGTGTTGTTTTCACATAATATTCTCACAACACATCTTCAAAAGAAAAAAGAGATAGAAAGTATAAGAGAAAAATAATGGAGAAAATATCATTTTTCAGAAATGTATTATTAATTTGGTGTTTGGTGATGTGAAGGAACACTGTTACATGTAAAGAGTGTGCACTATTAGCAAAATTTGTCAATCAAAACTTGTATATTTCTCTGAAAGTCCATTTCAAAATAGAGATCTACAAAGTGATCTCAGTTAGTGGTTGTTGCAGTTCATATTTTTGCTGCCAGACTTCTAGTTGAACGAGATTGCACTTTACACTTCTTTCTTGAACCTGCCAGCACACATTAGATAAATTCAACGATTAAGAAACCAAAAGAATGAATTGCTGGTGGCATAAAATTTAGATAATTTGCTAAGTTTTAACATTATGTCGCTATTGTACATAAAAATGTTATGAAAAATGTTATGAGTACTAGTGTGTGTTTGAATTATCCTTGAAAAATTTAAGTTTAGTTGAATGAAATTAAAATTTCATTCAAACGTATCAAAGGTATTGTTTTGAATGCAAATACAATTTAAACCTCTTTAATATTCAATGAAAAAAAAATGTCAAAACAAGTGGATGTGACTTTCAAAACTATTGCTCTTTAACTAACTTTTGGGTACTTAGAGGTTGATCCAAACATACGTAGTAGTGTTCAAGGAAAAAATGTGAATTTGTATTACAAGCATTGCAAAGTGAAATATGTTTCGTAATTCTTAAATTTAAACACTAAATTGAAATTTATTTATATTTTAAATTTTAATATATTTTAATTTCAAAATTTTAAAAAATAAATTGATATAATCCTTGTAAATTATAAATTGATATAGTCCTTATAAATAATTCAATCGCCAGCCTAAAATATTGTTTCACACCTTAACCAAATTTAACGGAGATGAATTAGAAAGATTATATCTATTCATTCTTAAAGTTTAAAGACCCAATTATATTAAAGTTTAAATCACACAAATCTTAACTTTACATCCAAGTTTACCCACGACCTATTTAAAACTTGTTTAGTTCTAGACTTTAATAAAAGTTGAACTCTTCTCCTCAAAATTAGTTACCTCAAAGACGTATATGGCCTGGAAAAGATCATAGAACTCTTGTAAGAGTTGTTTCTCTTGTGCTACAACTTTTGCTAATTCTGATAGCGTTGCAGCAATCTTATCAACCTCCTGATGAAGCAATATTTGATTTGAATATAATTGCTGAGAGATAATAACAGGACTAGATAGCAGAGTTTTAACAATTGTAAACATACGGAAGATGATAAAGTTGTTAAAATTGGCTTGATGCGAGCCGTGAGATCAGTTGCATGCCGTAGAGCAATAGATGTTGATTGCATGTTAACCTGTCACCATAATTGAATTCAGTCAATACACTTTTCCTATCACTCCTGATATGGTAATATTTTCCACTTTCCACTGTACCTACTTACGTACGTACCTTAGCACCTTCCAAAAGAGGAACTCTGCAAACAACAGAATGCAGACACTCTTTGATGGCGGTTATTGCTTTTAAGTGTTGCCTTTCCATACCTACCCAACATTCTAATAGCTTCATCTGCATAAACATCAAAATATCAGCTGAAAAAAAAAAAAAAAAACCTTCTAAATAAGACATGTGTTTAACAAATCTTGATGAAGAGAGATTTACTATGACCTGAGAATACAGAACAAAAGCGACCTTCATTTCAAGCTTTTCTCTGACAAATTGTATCTTCTTTTTCAGAACAGAACGCTGTAACTTTGTGAGAGCATCCCAAACACATATCAAATTGCTCTAAACATATCAAAGTATAGTGTGAGGCATACACGTAGAGACTCATAGAAGAATCATAACCAGATGTGAGAAATTAGAAGAGTTCATCTTTGATAAACAGAAACAAGTAACTTGATACGTATCATATGAACATACTCTTTTAAAAACAATATGTATAATAAAAAGAATGTATCTTTTTGTCTAAAACATCTTCTATAAGTCTGCAATTCTCTTTCTCTCTATTCTATGTAGGTATCTATTATCAAACATTTTTGACATGCATACATATATATATATACATACCTCAGCCTTGTGAGAAATGGTTCCATTCACAACCTGGGCTCTAGCATTTGCAAACCGCCATTGCATCAACCGATTATCAAACAAACGAAGCTTATGAACAACCTCGGAGCTGACACCAAAACCAATGGGCGAAAGAGACCCAAACCCACCGCTTTTCTTACTCTTGAAAAGATCAAAGCCCATGTTGAGCAACTTCTCCACCCCTTTGACCTTGGTAGTAGGACTAGTGGGATGGTGCTTGAAGCCCGAAAACGACATCGGTTTATCCATGCTCTCAACCGACATAGCCGGCGACTCCGCTCTCCCAGGAGACAAAGCCCACGAAGACTTCGAACTCTTGTACGATCCCGCAAGCGAATTAGCCCTCCTAATAGCCGTTTTCAGCGTGAACCGTTTCACAGCCGACGAGTCACCGTTCATGTTCGCAATATTGGACTCTGAAGTTCCCCTACGAGGTCTTCTCAACGTTGTTGTTGCAGCACTCGAATGTTCAACCGCCACGTCAGTTTTTCTCGGCGTTGTTTTTCCCGCGTCAGGTTCCGAATCGATAGAGTTTCTAGAAGAACACGAGTGTCTCCTCGAAGAGAAGGACTTGGCGTTCTCGTCCAGCAACAATCTTCCAGGAGCCATGTTGCTGTAAACGGGTCTCTTAGAAGATGGTGAAGGTGATTCTGAGGGTGTTGCTAATTTCGCCACGTGTCGCGCAGAGCCACCAATGATGATGGGTGTATCAGTTGTGCCCTCTATGATTCTGTCTTCGGTGATGTGGTCGGCGAGAGTACCGGAGTTTCTCTTCGCCACCGCAGACGAAGGCCATAGTTGGTGGCGCGTGGGACCCGGGTCCTCCGTGATGGCATGGCGCCGGTTTGGGCTGGAGGATTTGCGGCGGACAGGGGAGTGGCATTCTGCGGAGTGTGTGGTTGAGTTGGGAGGTGAAGGGAGAAACCGTGAACTTGATTCGCGGATTCGGAGTTGGCGAGGTTTCGGAGATGGACTAGAAACGGGTGAACCGTTCGGCGTTTTCATGGGTCAGAGGATGTTGGAAGTAAAAACCTCGGTGCGTGTTTATTTATGTTTGGTATGCATGTAAGTAAGTAAGAGTTGACACTTGAGAATGGCGCCGTAAAATATTGATCACCTTGCGCCGGCATGGATGAATTACTTGAATGCCCTTGTGGTTGGCACTGTTGGTTTACGTTTGGCAGGTGGAGACAGGAATGGAAGTTGAAAATCATTGGCGAGAATTCAGTTTTTCCTGTTTGAGTGAGGGGTGAAGAATCTATGTATTAGTGCCACATGTTTGAAATTTCTTCAAAGTTGAAATGGCCTTAAGTTTCTCAAACTTTTTCTGTTTGGTTGGAGTGCACTATTTTTTAATTTAATTTATCGTTTTTTGTTGTTGTTGTGATGTGAGCACGTTTATGGAATAATAAAATCATATTTAAAAGGAGCGTGCAGGAATTGTTAATGTGCATGCTTATAACTTAGCTGTCCCTTAAACTAAATATGAAATGGACTAAAAAGATTAATGAATACGAGAAAAAAATGAAATCATTTTAGTTCATAAAAAATTTGGTAATGCTATGTATCGTTATTCCTTCCGTCAACTATTCATTTCTACCAAAGTTTTCTTCATAATCCAACGCATGAAATATATAACTTTTTATTAAAATATTTTTCATGAGTATATAAATCAATATCTTGTCAACCAAAAATTTAAAAAGTAAAAACAGAAACCATTATTAAAATGGTTTAGTTACATAATGCAGTGCCAAAGAGTATCCAGTTGTTATTTATATTTGATGGACCATTTAAAAATCAATCCTTTTTTTTCTTTTCTTTTTAAATCTTTATTTATAAAAAAGTGAAAGAAAAAAATATTTTATTTTCTTTAAAGATGTCTTAAGCAATTAAATTTCCTACCTTCGTTAGAGAGTGTTTTTATTTCTTTGTGCTCAGAAAGAAATATAGCTATTTTCTTTAATTTTTAAAATGCTCTTTTTTGTCTACTGCAAATTTTGCAGTGCTTTCTAAATTTTCATTTTAGACGTGACTTAAAAAAATTGTTATTGTGTTGATGCATCCTTGGTTGGACTAATAACTTTAGATATTCTTTAGACTACTGAGAAATAACTTATAAGGTACAAACTATACAACACAATTGGTAATTGTACACAGGCATATGATCACGAAACAAAATCTGCTTCTGAAATAAATAAGGTAGATAGTTTTGTTACACATGAGAAGTTGATAACTCTGAATCATAGTAATTTCTTTTGAAAAAGTGGCATCGAGAATAACAGAATAAAGTTTAAGCAAATGAATGCCACAGGAAAGAACATCTGGTCTTGCAAATAACAGTTGTGAACATAAAAAGTTTGCAGCTGATCTCATCCTTGACTGCAATTAGAAACTGAACTGATTTAGCCTAATATGTGACAGATGAACGTGTATATGCTACAACAGAAGATCCAGATTCAATGAAGACACCAAAGATAAAGCCACCAGACATGTTTGACCTTCCAAAATTGTACAAACATTTCTGACAACGAATTAAGAGCCTACCAGTTCCACAAACAGCCACTGATATAATTCGATATAATTTTCTACCCTTCCAACTGAGGCAAGTAATTCTGAATCTGAATCTTCCACCAAGGTCTGAAGTATCAATTTAAACGCAATTCAAAATCAGTGGAAGTTACACTGCTGCAATAAAGGATGAGAGTATTCAACATATTTTTCCCACAGGGGCTTGTACTTCTCTATCCCAATCTTCAACCATGGCTTGGAATTTCCATTGAAATGTAGCACAGCACCCCTCTCTATCAACTGAGGATCAACATTGGTGTAGCCAAAACCCAAAACGTGCCACGATGGATCTAAGGGCTGAGTTAATCCATAAAATGTCAACAGTCCAGGCGGCAAGGTACCAAGTTTCCACAATGTCCGGTCCACGTTCTTCTCCTGCCAGTAATGGTAAATGCCAGTTACGTTCTTTTTCCTCCATTGAACCAAATCAAATACATTCATCCCAAATGCCCATCCACAAGCATCAGGGTCAAAATGTGCATGTATAAGAGGATGAGAGTAGTTCAAATATTTGTGGTATCTGTGAAATGTCTCCATGCATGTTTCAACAGCTCCATTTACATTACCATTCAGATCAATGGAAAAAAGATCAGAAAGATCCTTCTGAACCACAACATCATCATCCAAGAACACCACCTTCTTTAGTGAGGGAAAGACTTCAGGTATGTAGAATCTCAGGTGATTAAGCATTGATAGATATTTAGGGTTACGAAACTTGATAGGTGTTCTTCCCTCATCACTGTTGCCAGAAAAGTAGTAGCTCTGTATTTCAGAGTCTTGAAGTTGCTTGAGCACAGGAACATACGATGCATTTAACCAAGTAAAGTCTTCAAACTTCTGCACTTCCACAGACACTCCATGGAAATCGTTCACGGCAAACCATGCCTTCATCGCAGCATAGTTTATTTCATCAGTGACAAGGTGAAAAACAATCATGTTGGGATTTTTAGAATTCATTGCAGTTGAATTGACCACAACCGAAGTTGCAAGAATGTTATCAGAGAAAACACAGAAGTGGTAAAGGTTGTTATCCTTGAGCTTCATCTCCATTTGTCTTTTGTCCTTCGATTTCTTTTGCAGATTAAAGTTTCTGAACCATTCCGTTGTCAACCGAACACCAAGGCAGTACAGACTTTTTGGAACTTCTTCAGCAGCAATTTGTCCGTATTTCGAACTCTTTTCAGTAACTAAATTCATCTGTTCCTCAAGAGCTTGAATTTTTGCTTTGAATCTCATGATCATGGTTGCACTATCATAATGGAGCTGCTGGGCTTGGTATAACAATAATGCCATATCACGGATAGCCTTTTCTGTTTCCCTTGTTGTCAAAGGAACACGCCTAGTTGCAGCATTTGAGAGGAGCCTCTGTGAATTGTGGATCTGAGCACTTAATTCCCAAGCAAATTGGAGATTGTTGCTTTCTTTTGCAATTACGACAAAAGCTTTTGCCAGAGATATCTGATCATTGAGTTGTCTTGTGACCGAGTTAGAGTTTAACATCTCTTCAGTAATATTAAGGCCTTCCATAATCTTATCATGCTTGTAAGTTCTCTGTACAACAGGATTCAAAGCTATTAGCTAAAGAAAGATAACAAGAACCTAATCAACATCTATCCTACCCAATTGTAATAATATTATATTATAATAATATCATAATATTAAGCATGCCATGTAAGCATGTCAAGAATTGTTTTTATGATCCATGCATGATCATTTGAGGAAAGAATTGTCATTCTGTTATAGTCCCAAAATTACAAAAAAGAAAACATAATCCTCCATCCATCTAACAAGTATCATTTTGGTTTTTCAATGTAATATTTTTTTTCTTCATTTATGCCCTAATAATATTAATGAAGGTAGTAGATACTGTAAATACTGCAAAGATACTGTAAAGGTGGTTGATATACACTATTTAACTAGTTTTACTTGAATTGTGTATAAAAATGTATAACACACTTGTCATTTGTCATGGAGGCAGTGAATAGGAATAATGGTTTCTCTCCATAACAAGAATATGAATTTGTTATAAAACTTACAGGAAGAGCAACATCTGGAGAACTCAACATAATCCCAGTCGAAAAACAAGACCCAAGTTCTCCAAAGAATTGTAGTCATTTTAAACAGTATAAAAATGTGAGCACATAGTAACATCATGGTATCGATTAGAATCAAATGAACTCGCAAAATCAACCAGGGAGTCATCTTAGACTAAATAAAGATGAGTGGTGCAAGCGTTGAATTGGTTCATGTTAATCACATCAGTATTCATGAAACTGCTAAAGTACTATTCCAAATTATTAAGCATTCGAGTTCCGAGCGATGTAAAGAGAAGAAGAATAAAAAAAATACAAACAACCATACCATGAAACAACCCCCTTTTTCACACCCGTAAGCAAAAAATCCAAAGCGAAACAGTGGAAAAAGCCAATTCACACAATCTCCTGAATACATACATGTACGGCACAAAATCAGTCCCCAGCATCACATAACCAAAAACAAATCACTCGTTCATAGACCAACCAACCCTCCCGACAAAAATCAAATCAACTCAACAGAAGTTGAATCCTCAGAATAGCAAAAAATTCAAAATTTAATAATAAAAAACATATTCAATATTTTCACACACACTCTCCGGCACCCGAAAAGGACAAAATCTATGAAATGAACCAATTGAGAAAAAAAAAATTACCTTGGACAAAGCGGGTCTGGACTCAATTTTGTTCCCTTTGCTCAGAATATAGACAAAGAGAAGAATCACTGCACAGCACAATGCCCACCACAGAGCATCTGGAACCTTCTTACGCACTGGCCTGCGAAAATCCGTCGCTCGTCGCCGCATCTTCCAACTTTCTCCAAACCCCAATTGCAGCCTTCTTTCACTTTTTTCCCTGGAAACCGTTTTCCGGGAAAGTAATGTTCAGGGGGAAAAACAAAATTTCAAGATCGGCAGCTATACCCAAGATCTGGAATCTCCGGATTTGGAAAAATAGAAGTGAAAAGATTCAGATTTGGGAGAAATATCTGGTCGTACGACGGTGGACATGCGCTGGTGAAGTGCTTCTGGGCACTACAGTGAGCACAAAGAGGAAAATAATAGTAAGAGAAAAAAAAAAGAAAACAAAAGGAGGTGGAAGTGGTTTCATGGCACGATGATGTTTTGGCATTTCATTTTCAGGGACAGTGACAAACGGTCCTGATCGTGCCATGTCAACTTTCAATTATAACATTTGATTTTGATTACCCATTTAAGTCCAATCAATTATGGTCGGTTCTCAATTTTGCCTTGTCTTCTCAAACTGCAATAAAATCAGAATCTACCCATTCAGTTGCCAAAGATAGAATTCTGGAATATAATATATTTTTCTAGTTTTATAATTTTACTTTTAGAAACTTAATATAATTGATTAATTTTTTTTTTAAAGAAAGTATTGACTATTTTAGAATTTATTATTTATTTTAAAGCCAAAGATACTATGTTTAAAAGGGGTATTTAAAAGATGTATTGAGTTTTACTTTGAGTTGGATCTCCATCTTTGTTTTTGTAAATTTAATTGATTTGGTTCTTCCATAATTATTGTGGCAATATAGGAGAATTTGGCAATTTATTGTTCACACTTAACTTGCATTTGATGTGTCAGTTGCACAAAATATTTGAGTTTATTACGCAAAATTTATCAGCAGAGGGAGTGAATCTATGTTGAAAAATGTTTTGTTTTCGTGTCGTTGTTGAAAGGTGAAAACATTGTTGTCTCTATGCTAATTTATGGTAATGGTATATTATCTCATAACTAAAAATTAATAGAAAAAATAACACTAGCCAAGAATGTAAAAAAATAGTAATAACATTAACAATTTCATTCTAATTGTTATTTTTTTATAAAGATTAAATATTTTTTAGTCTCTAAAATCGAAATTCTTTTTATTGCAAATTTAGATATATTTTTTAAATTTTAAAAATAAATAAATATAATAATCTTAACCTAACATTGTTAAAAAAAAAATTACATGTTAATTCACAAATTAAAAATTTAAATATGCAAAACAATGTAAATAATTTAAATATCATCGTAAAATTAACATGTTAATTCACAAATTAAAAATTTAACTAATGTGAACTATAACAATTATATTTATTATTTTTTAAGTTTGAAAAATTAAATTATATAAAAGTCAAATTATATCAAAATTTAAAATAAAAATAAATACAAATTTTGTCAATAGGACTAAAAAATATTAAAATCCTTATTTTCTTTTTATAGTAGTTTATACTCTCAGTATATAAAAAAAGTAGTAATATAAATAGGAATTTATTAACTACTTAAAGCAAATATAGGGTAAATTCTCATAAGATAATTTCTTTTAAGAAAATTGTGTTATATAATTTTTAAACAATTTTTATAGTTTTTTTATTGATAAAGTGTTGTGAGACTTACTTTGTCCCATAATTTATTTTTTAAAATATAATAGTTTATAAAATACTTTCAATATAATAATATATAAAGTGTTTTTTATTGTTTTGAATTTGTGAAAAAGTTGAACAGATTTTGATACATTTATCTTGAGGGGATGATAAAACAAGGCATGGAAAATTATTTGTACAAGTTATTTTGCTGAACCAATAGCTTTTGGTCATAGATAATTACAAAAATCTACCATGACTTATAAGGTAAAATAACTTGTGTTTTTCTCATCCTTATCAATATCATCAAGGATTTTGGTGCAGGTGTTTTAGCATGACATGAATGATTCCTTGCACCAAATTTCATCAATTTGTCACCTAAATTCCTTCAATTTCTCACCTAAATTCGATACACGATTCTCATCTTAAACAAAAATTTAATAGAATCATATCAATATTTAATAGAATCTTACAAACATTTCTGTTGAGAAAGGTCAAAATATATAATCATAATTATTTTAAGGATTAAATATGTTTTTGTCAGTCAATTTTCAGTCAATTTTGGAATTAGTTTTTTTTCAAAATTTTATTTTTTTTACCAAATTTTGTTATGTTTATTTGACATTTTAAATATCAGATAAATTTAATAAAATTTGGTTAAAATTACTAAATTCACGCATTTTTAAAGATAAAGACTAAATTGGTCAAAATTTTGAAAAAGAGATTAATTCCAAATTTCGCAACTTAAGAGACCAAAAGTATATTTAACTTTTTTAATTAAAAATTTAATAGTTTAAGCATCACGATTCAATTGAGTCAATCTAGCTAATCATACACAACAATAATATATTAGTATTTCGGTGGTTCAAAATATCTTTGTCTGTTATCAAAAGTTGCTTAAAATGAGTTTAGGACAAAACAATTACAACACCAAATCAAATAATTTTACACTACAATAAAAGAGAGTTTATTTATTCCACATGTGAATTAGTTATTAACTACATAATTAGGAACAAGGTGACGAAATTACCTTATACCTTCATGGCACTAAGCTTTTTGTATTACTTCAGTTTGAACAGAGGATTAAAATAGATAAAAAGGACAAACTTTAATTTTTTATGGTCCAAAATTGCATGTACACCTCTGATTTGGAATACACTTAAAAAGAACACAAAACTTGGAAAGGAATGAAAGAATTGTTTAAAAATAATTTTGACTAAATTACACAACTACCTTTTAGTCTAGTTAAGTAGACTGAAGAAAAAACTTATATTAATTTAATCAAATTCATTAATTTTGCAGTTAAATTATTTAAGCCTACACTCGATCAACTCTATTTTCATTAACAGTAAAAAAAAAATAGTAGTATATGAATTTATTGAAGTGAAACACTAAATCCTACCATCTATATAAATTCTTTAGAAAATTATCAATAGTTAGTTTCTGTTAACAAAGTGATCATAATACTGGTGATGCCTGTTTTTTAAAATTGACGGCAATTTCATGTAATTTTAAGAGATGTGGGTAATTATGATAAATTATTCACAAATATCACCGATCATCCATCCATATATATATATATATATATATATATATATATATAATATACAAATGAAAGAAACATAACGCATTTTTTTATATTTGTTATTATTTTTTTATTTACTAACTATGTTTTATTTTATCACAAATGATAATAATTACTATTATTTCATTTTACAAATTTTCTATTAGTTTATGTATTTTGGTGGTTTTTTTTATTCATTATTTTATTGACAATTCTGCTAGCTCATCAATGTTTGTTGATATTATTTGAGGTAGTCAAAACAAATTTGAGCCCAACTACATTTATAAAAACAAATTTGTCTCTTGTGTTTTATTACAAATTGATAACAGAGCTCCAGTTTTTTACATGAAATGGATTGGATTTATTAAGCCCATATGCGCGTCTAATTTGATTTATTCTGTTAATTAAAGTGTTGGGTTTCATTGCAAACTTCTTATTTTTTTCTTTCACAGTATTTACTTAACAATGTTATATATAATAATAATAATTCTTATGTATGTCATAATTTTCGCACCATACTTCTCTACTCTCAATTTCTTTTAAAAGTTCACAATGCTTATTGTTAATGTTTTGGTATTTCAACATAATTAATTGTTTAATAAGTGCATATGGTTTTTCAATGATTATTTTAATAATTTTGACTCGACTAATTTTTGGGATTCAATAATTTTGTATTAAGGATCGTTAATCATATGGATGGTAATTGTTAAATATTTTTCGTATTTTTACATACATAGTTCATATGGAGAAAAATAATTTCAGTTATTTTGACATAAGCACTTCAATAACAAAATTCCTTTTCTTTATGAAGTATACATTTGTTTGTAAATTGCCTTTATTGATTTGTTGTCTGACCTCAAAGGTAACACATTACTTCACATTACTTCTGTAATTTTTAGTTCACATAAGTGGAAAAGAGAGAAAAGCAAAATATGAAGTAAGCATATTAAAATGGAAAAATTAAAATACGTATCCTCAAATGAAAGCTACACTGGACGAAACAATGTATTACTGAACATCAGATTATGTTAGGTTCTCCCTTGAAAACAGAGACTTAGCTAGACACCATCAATGCTGGAGAACCAAACAAGAATCGAAATATACAAATTGAATTCAAATTAAATCATGCACAGAACATTTTTGGAAAATAATACACAACAAAATAATTCACATAGCAATCGAAATTTAATTTTCAAAATCACATTGCAGCATGAAAAACAATATTAATGATGCATTCATCAACACAACAAAGAGATAAATTTGAGACGGAGATCCATGAATAGAACGGCTCAGAACATATTACAGCTCTATCAATCATGATTTATCAGAAGCAGAACTGGCATTTAAAGCTGAATTGTAATCATCATAGCCAATATCACAGGAAATAAATAAAACTCAATTAGCAAAATTCTCTATTTTGTAAAAAAATTGTCAATAAAATATCGGCTCATATCAAGAAATTCAACCATTTAATCCATTATGCTTCATCGATCAATCTCAGAAGCGCGGATAATATGTAATCATCGCCGACAACTAAGATCACAAAACACTAAAACACACTGAAAAAATCTTAAACTTGAAAACCTAATGTGGAGGATATCTTTAGAGGCACAAACATTGAAACGTAAAAGCCCCCACGTGAAATACCACCAATTCAATTTGCGCCTCTATGACTAGCTTTATTTTCACGGAACAATTTGAAAACAAGCTAAAGGTGTAGTGAGGCGCCAAATAAACACAAGAAATCGAAAGCATGGAGAATTGCAAGATTAAAATAAACGAAATTTTGCCATTGTTTAGACACAGATTAGCCAAGAAATTGGGACAAAACTGCAACACGAATGGCACCGATTTGGCACGTGTATTGGGGCTTTCACGTCATGCATTAATCAGAGAAGCCCGGGAGACATCGTGCGGAGAGTTAAGTAGAAGGAAACTTTTTACCTAAAAATCTCTGTTCGTAAACCTAAAATTCGAAACACTAGCGGCCATTGCCGAACCCTGCACTACAATTGAATTGGGCTTGCATATGGTGTTGTATTTATAGGCGCCCCAAACCCTAATTCTCTCTCTTTCTCTCTCTATCAGACTCCAACGTTTGCGAATAATACGGTGTGTTTCGTTTGGCTGTTTGGGAAAATATGTATTTTTTCTTCTTTTTATACAAATAACTTATATTTGAATGTTGCCATAATTTAATAATTTTCTAAAAGGAAAAATATAAATGTATTTTTTTTGGTGTCATATTTCTTACTTTACAAAAAAATATTATAAAATATTGTTCTTAATATTTTAATTACGTAAAATTATTTGTTTGGTGCTTTGTTGATTCAATTATATTATCTCTTATTTAAAAAAAAATATTTATTTCTTAAAATAAGTTTGAATTAGTCGTTTTCGTTTACTCCTTAACTAACAGTGACGACATACGTTGATATGACGTTATTTTTAGTGTACTTATGTCAATCAACCTTTTGGGTAATTTATGTGCTAAAATGTGTATAAAAACAATAAAATTGAGGATTTAAATTATGAAAACTCAATTTGTCTTCCTTGAGAGAAAAAAGTTTAACATAGATAAATATCATTTTGGAAGGTAAAGAAGGTTTTGTGTGGTTGTAAGTGACTGAGTTTTTCAAATTCGACCATTTCCTACATTAGGTTAATAGAAATATTCTACATTTTCTACATCATTTTAATGAAAAGCCCCTACTATTTCCTATACCAACTTAATGAATTTTACAAATTTATTATGAGTTATTTGACTTAAAAAATAAATGTAATAAATTTACGATTACGATTGGAGAGATCATTCCTTGCACATTATTAAGTGTTTATTTTATTTGTATTAATTAAAATCTCTCAATGCATCGCAATTCTTTATATTGTGCTAGTAAATATTCTATTATAACTTATTTATTTTTAAATGTTTTCTTTAACATTTAAATATTTTCAAATATCATAACACATTTACTATATAATCTATTTGTTGCGCAAATAATGTGGAATTACATATTTTGATGTGACTAATAGCTGTTTAAAAAATCAAACATAAAATTGTTTTTTTATTATTATATACAAAGATAAGTTTTTGAATATATAAAGATATATTTTCTTATGGCTTATTTTTTAAATATTGGATTTGTTAAATGTATTTATGTGCATCCATTGTTTGTTAAGGTAGGGAACAAAGTAAACATGTTTATAATATGTAATATGCTTGATGATATTATATTTATTAGAAATTGTATTGCTAATGTTTAGCAAATTCAAAAAAATCATGACAGATATTGAAATGTCTAGTGTTTTGATGTATTATTTTTGGCCATATAAATTATTCAATTAGAATATGATAATTTTCAATCTTAAAAAAACATGTATGAGAAATTTTGATCAGATCTTAATCCTCAATGTACTTCATTTGAGTTACATTTGTTGACACTCACGAGAATTTTTCATTATTTACGAAGAATATGTAACTTTGTGGCATTAAAAAAGGACAAACTTTGTGATATGATTGAATTTATAGATAATGATTATGAAACTCATTTACACGATAGAAAAAACACATATGACTTGGTTTTATTCTTTTAAGTCTATTGAAATAATATTATTATACTCAATTATCACATATATGATATGTTGTTCCCTTTGTAATTTGGAACTTCATTTCGAATTTGTCCTTAAAAAATACCTTTCATGGCTAAAAAAGAAGTTATATTTAAATTATACTTAATCTAAATTTCTAAACAACATCAGACAATTAAACTCACCTGAACATCTATATTAGTTTTCTTTTAATTTTGTACAAAACACGTAACCGATTCCTTTTTATAATGGAAGATGAATGATATTGTAATACAACCTTTTATTCAAATCAACTTGTCCAATGGTCTTGAATGTTGTAAAACCCTCTTTTTCTGCCCAAAAATTTAAAGGGGTCTAGCCCTATCTGTTGGGCCTAAGGACTGGCCCATAGGGTGTCCAAAGCCCCTAAGGCAGCCTAACCCCTCTCATTTTTGCCATTCTTTCGAAAAAAAGGACCTTACTCTCTCCCTTTCCCTATCAACAAAAGCTCTGCTAGGGTTTGGTTCCCTCTTGTTCGTGCTAGCTCAAAAGCCCACCTCGTCTCACGTAAGTTGGTCCTTGAACCGTACTCCCTCCTTTCTAAGTTTGTTTTTGTGGTTTCTGTTAGGATTCACAGTAGTAACCCTGTTATTCTCTCTATGCTGCTGTTCGAGTTCGTAACCCTACTCTTGGAGCTGTTGGGTTCTTTGGCTTAAGGTCACAGTCTGTTATTAGCCCCTTTCCAGGTAAGGGAAGCTAGGGCTTTACTATTTTTATGTTTTAGATGCATGTTCGGTTGATTCTATGTACTGGATGGTTGGTATGTATTATTAGTTGTATGAAAATGCGTGGTTTGTACTGCTATAATGATGTGGACATGTTTCTGCGCGAGAGAGAGTAGTGAGCTTTGCTGAACTTGCCTAGGCGAGCGGGTTGGTCGCTCAAAACGAAAACTTTTGCTTAAGCGAGGAGCTCTCGCCTGAGCGAGAACAACAGTAGCTCACTCCCCTCTCTGTTTCGAGGGCTCGCCTAAGCGAAGGCCACTCGCCTGAGCGAGAGCAGTCTCGCTCAAGCGAGTTGGGCTAGCTTGAGCAAGACCTCGACGTGCTCCCTGTTGCAGTCTCACCCAAGCGAGAGCAAGTAGCTTGAGCGAGGGGTTCCTCTCGCCTGAGCGAGGACTCTTTAGCTTGAGCGAGATTTGACATTTCTAAGGGTGTATATATATATATATATGTGTGTGTGTGTGTGTGTGTGTGTGTGTGTGTGTGTGTGTCTCACATGATTGATTGATTTACGCCTAAGACGATTCAAGCCATGATGTTATATGTATTGTATATGATATATTGGGATTGTAAGTTGATGTGTTTAGCATGGGCTTGGTGTGATATATGCTTGATTGGTTTGGTAAATATATATACATATTGGCATGAGATTGATGTGCATGAGAACTCTAAGAGTGGTTGGTGAAACATGGGTAAAGTGCGGGTAAGACGTAATCCCATGACCTTCATAGGGAGTATTCATGGTGGTGTCTCATCTAATGGACATAATTTCGTGGACCCTCCTAGGGGGAGTTCATGGCGGTACCTCATCTAATGGACTTAATCCCGTGGACCCTCCTAGGGGGAGTTCATGGTGGTGCCTCATCGACAGGGCGTAATTCCATGAGGGTAACGTGGTGGTGCCTCATCGACCGTGCGTAATTCCACGAGGGTAACGTGGTGGTGCCTCATCGACCGGGCGTAATTCCACGAGGGTAACGTGGTGGTGCCTCATCGACCGGGCGTAATTCCACAAGGGTAACGTCGTGGTGTCTCATCGACAGGGCGTAATTCCACGAGGGTAACGTGGTGGTGCCTCAAGGTCAGAACGTAATTCCACAAAGGCCTCGTGGTGGTACCTCATGTAAGGATGTAATTTCGCAAATGCCTCGTGGTGATGCCTCACTGCTAGGACGTAATTCCATAATTTGGTGGTGGTGCCTCATCGTATGTATCCGGATAGTCAAGTCTCGGTGTCTTATATAGTTTGGTACTTCTTATGTGGATGTATGCTAATTATGCTTGACTATGAACTCATATGTTGAATGTTATGATATAAGAACCTTTCTGCACTAGCTTACCCTTTGCTTGTTTATATGATTGTGTGTGGTCTACTCCTTTGCGATGATCATCGATTTTATTGATGTGAGCAGATGTGAGAACCCCTGACAGTGGTAATGATAATAGGAATGCTGTAGCTTGATGTCTATGGACGGGTGTTGGGCTCACTATGGGGCCGCAGCTAAGAGAATCTTATTAGTTAGATTTCTATTGTTCTGGATAAGAACTTGTGCTACTTTTGAACTATCGTACTCGTGTTAGGCAAGGTGGCGTCCTTTTTTTTTGTTATGAATATGTTTGGGGAACTGTGTACTTTATATCCCAATTTCATACTCTCTAGATAATTATGTATGTGGCGTTTCATTAAATTGGATTTATCTATTTTATTGGGACGTTACAAATGTAACATTATCTTAAATTTGACAAAACTTGTATGAAAAAATCAGTTGACAATGTAAACTCAGGTATATATATTAGTGGTGGCAAAACGGGTCAGTCCCGCCCGTATGTGGCCCGTCAAAAATGGGCCGGGTCAGGCTGGTCCATCAAACAGAAATGGGTCAATAATCACAACCCATCTCGTATAGGACGAGCTAACAGGCAGGGTGGACTGGCCCGTCCAGTTTTTTTTTTCCTTTTTTTTGAATTTTTTTAATTTGTTTACAAAATTTTTAATTTGTTTTATTTTTAAAATTTATTTATATGTACAGATAAATTATTATTAAAGTCATATTTAATCAAATAAAATATTTTTTTAACTTTTTATTGATTAGTTAATATTTTTAATTAGATAAGTTAAAATAATTATTAAATTTTACATATTAAATTATTTAATTATAACTAATAATACAAACTTAATTTGTAGGTGTTAATGATTTAAATTACAATACTATTATATATATATATATATATATATATATACATTTAAAATATATAATATAAAAAAATAATATTTTTAATTACTTTTATTTTATTTTATTTTTTTAAAACGGGCCAACGAGCCAGGACGAGCTGACCCTTATTTTGGCCCGTTAAGTTGACGGGCTGAACGAGATGACCCAGAACGGGCTGATAGGTTGAAATCTTCAACCCAACCCGTTCCTTTTAACACGGGCTGGCCCGTTGGGTCCAACCCATTTTAGCACCCCTAATATATATATA
>Ga0214544_1002343_pt1 | contig 39950 bp, 16 predicted proteins | sample CNSS3metaG_FD_160074 | JGI IMG/M metagenome (GOLD analysis project Ga0214544, IMG submission 160074) | Root nodule microbial communities from cowpea collected in UCLA plant growth center, Los Angeles, California, USA - CNSS3 | ecosystem: Host-associated > Plants > Roots > Nodule | place: USA...
GGACACAAAAAATGGGGATTAGTGGTATATTTTGATAAATGTAACCCAAAATGTATTTATTTACAAAAGTAAGGTAAAATTGAGGATTAAGTAGGTTAAATGCTTTGGAAGAGATGATTTTGCTAATAAAATATAGCTTGGATAATGGTAAAAATTAACATTATCACCAACCTAGACCAAAAATCGACCCAGTTTATATTTTGTACCAAAGATTAAGATAAGCTGAAGAAGGTGACCCTAAACTTTATTCAAACGTAATAAAGAAAAAAAAAACCAAGATAGTAATTAGATATGTAGACTTTATTCAAACTCCTTCGATAACCAATTGTTCCAACAAAGATTATTTCTAACCTAGTGCGCTTGGATCTTCTTAAAAAAAATATATATATACTTGTAATCTAAATTGGTTGAATAAGAAAATTGCTAAATTAGAAAAGAAAGAAAAAGTACCAAAGTTCAAATTTAACTTGTTTCTCTGAACTTAAACTTTCGTCAAGCTTAGCAAAAATAGAAGTGATTGGTGGTGGAGTAAGATTAAACCAAACATCAACTTATACTGTGCTGAGCATGTATAAGTTGTCAGTGGTCAAAATTAGTTTGAATTTGGTGCTTTAAGGATGAGAATAGAAATTGTCCATGGTCGTTTTTACAAAAATAATGATAAAAAAGCAACGTATTATTTTATTTGTCTAAAAGAAAAATGGAGTTTGATTTTACGCATCGTCCCATCTCCATCACCAACCTGTGAGGAAAGTAGTCTTATACATGCATTATGCATATATATAGTCACGTAACCGGTGAGGGGTTAAGTAGCAAAATAATGAGAAGAAGAAGAATAGTGTTGTGTACGAAGGTCAATAATGTGCAGATTCTGATTCTGATAAAATGGTCGCAGTGCGGTCCCAAGAGAGGATAACCCATGGCCATGCCTTCTGATTTTGGTCCAAACCATTAGCCATAGTTATAGGTGTTGGAGTTATCATAGCTAAACCAACACCTACCATGGGTTTTAGCTAGTTTATGTAAACCCCATAATTAAGTAAAATCCAAATTTATCTCTACCAAATAATGCTAAAAAAGTACTTCGTTGAAGGGCTAATGCTACTCCTGTGTGTCTTTTCTTATCCTAGATAGATAGAGATATAAATAATGTATCTAGTAAAATGTTTCTATATCAAAATGGTGAGAAGTTAATTAGGTTTGAGAAATCCTAGTTCTTAGCTTTTTGTTTGATAGTTGTAGAAATTGGCATTGATAAAGTTTTTTTTTTTTTGTTTCTAATTGATTTATTTTTTGTTAAAATAATTTTAGAAAGAAAAGCCAGGAGAGAATGCATTTCTCCATTGGATATAGCATGTTTGAAAACAAATTATTTTTTAAAAAAATAAAAACTTTTAGAAGATTCAAAAATTATAAATTTTTATTTAGTAAAAGCTGGCTGTTTATTTTTAATAGCGTGCTAAAATATGTCAAAGTTATGGAAATAATATATCTAATCCTATAAGTTGAATATATACTTTCACTTTCTCATTGATAGAGTTATTTAATAAAAAGATACGTTATGAAAAAAATGTGCTCTACTACTCTACTTCTTCGATATCCTATACATTAATCATACTAATGATAGAATGAAAATACGAGACTAATTAGCGTGAAGTTCGAAGGATGTCTCTTCTTTTCCAATAAAAGTTGCTTAGTCCAAGAACTTCTGACCATTTTTCCTTCTTCTGGGTTCATTAATGTCAAAGTGTGCGTTGCCCGAGGACACTGTGGCTCCATGCAAAGCAAGATTCCTATAATTGATAAATTATACTTTGCAATAAAACTTTGTTTCCTATAATTGATAAATTATTTCTTTGCAATAAAACTTTGTATGAACGAGCTTTTCAGAAAATTTGACATGTTTTTATGTGTAATAATGTCAATAGAATTCATCATCTCACTCAGTGGTTGATAATATGGTTGAAGGGGGGCATTTAATTGGGGAAGCTACTTCATCCACAACAATTTCTTTTTACAAAACTCATCTAGTTTATTTTTAGTATTTTATATTAAAACATTAAATAAAAACAAAAGTTTTTTATTTTTTACAGAAACAATTGTATAATTTCCATGGCATTATTAGGAAGTTTTAATGCAAGTTAGAATAGAATAGGGGACTAGGATCGGAAGTGTATATAGCCACCCTTGTTAGGGATTGTCTTTTAATAAAAGCAAATTCTAATGTTTAGATTTAAAGTTAACATATGCCTATGATGTTCAAGGATGACACTAAATTTAGGTACATCATTCTTTGGTTAAAGAATTCCATCTACTATCATTTTACAATCTATATCACATTCTACATTCCTATTCCTATAGTTCACAAAAAGGTAAAACATATCCGATGCCTTACAAACATAAAAAAGGAATAACATTTAAGGTAAGTAAGATGATTAATAGAAAAATGTGATAAGAAGGTTCAAAAATTTGCATTTTCAATCTTAACTTTCTCCTCCATGTCAATATCAGAGAAAAATGATTGGAAAGTTAAAGTTGTGCAATTGTGTACATGAAACCCGTGATCATTGCCATGTTTGCTTAAACGTTTGGGGAGCTCTCATCTATCTATAATAAATTCCTTGAATTGGCAATTAACTGTAACAAAATATCTGTCTGGCAATTCTCAAACTGAACCAGCCAAGAAAATTGATGTTAACGCATGTCTCTCAAAATTAAGATCTCTCCACCATTAAAATCTATGTATCAAAATCAGAGAAATTTAAAATAAAAAATAGTCTAAATTTTGATACACTTAAATTTTGACAAGGTTTTCAAACTATATTATAACGTCAATGTAAAAAACTTAATTACTGATTAAATATTTGACAATTAACTTAAACAAGACATTCTGAAACTGGACCAGCCAAGAAATTTGTGCTTGTATGGGCGTGGCTTGACTTGGTGAACTCTGATATCTAAAATAAGGTAATGGATGATTGTGAAGAATAGTACTGTAGTAGAAGAAGCAAAGGTGGTAATGATGAGTGATGAATGAAGAGAAAAGAGGAAGAAAAAGTAAGTGGCCTGGGAAGGGATGATGATGGGGTTGTGAAAATTAATTGGGAGACACAAAGGAAAAGAAAAGAAGAGAAAAAGGTAACAAGAGAAAGGCATGAATGAACAATGGAAAAAGAGGTACACCAGTAGGCACCAGCAACTCGAGGACCAAAAATGAATAGGACTGAGGCTGGGGTTGGGCCTGAAAAGGAGAGGGTGGTTTTGTCCTTCTGACACACTTGCACATGGGGATGGCTGCTACTTTTGTTCCTCTCTAACCCATTCTCTCTCATTCACAATCACAATGAAAGACAAATCTTTCATTTTATTCTCTAATTTTATATCTCAGACCCACCAATGTGGATTTAGTTCCTACAAATAACAAAAGTTGATTACTTTAAACAAGACAACACCACCCTTTACTTCATTACAATACTTACACAGGTATTTTTTGAGCTTCAACGAAAGTTATCTAATCCAAGTTTAAAAAAGAATGAAACTTGCTTTCTGGGAGAGACAAATATATTATATTATAATGATAAATTGATGAGTGAGTGAGTGAGAGAGAAGACAGGGTGTGCTGTGGTGTGGGGCTGTGAGATAGGGACTGCCCCTTCATCATTATGTTGACTTCACCCTACCCTTCACACACCTTCTCGTCAAACACCTTTCACCATAGCCAATTTTCCACCACGTCACTCTCCTCTTTTTCCTTTTTTTTTTTCTCCTTCCCCTTGCCTCCAATGATGCTAATCACCAAAAATGCACGAACCATTTCACACCAAAACACCCCATTTTCAAACCTGAAACTGCTCTCAACAAGGCTTCGTGCTATCCTCTGTCTCACCCGATATGGCTCCCTTCCGCTACTTCATTCTCAACCTCACTCTTCTCTCACTTCCAAATCATCAAAATACTAATCTTTTTTCTCTTCTCTTGTCTCTAACAATTGCATTGCTGTGTTTCTGTTAAACGGATAGAACTAAGGTCTGTGACTTGGATGGAGGGGTTGTTCACAAATACGACAATAAGTTTGAATTTAGGAAATTATCGATTCTGAGAATACCATTGTACATATATATATAACCTTTATTTTAAGATTATAGACACATGTCCTTGTCATCTATGTCTTAATCATAGGTAACATAAATACCATATTATTTCAATATAACTCCCAAGTGTACATTCTGTCTTTTCAAGGAGAATATCGTGATGGCCTTCAATTATAACTTCTCCATCTCATATCAGAACAAAGTTGATTTTTTTTTTCTTTCACTTTTCTGTGTAGACAGTCATTTATACAAGATTGTTTATTTATATGACAAAACTAAACAAACTTATAAAAAGTTCACTTTTTTTATCTTTTTGGTTGCAGTATGGTGCATGATTTATTTGGTTAGATAATGGCAAAATGGATGATGCTGGCATGAACTGGAGGAGGCCGAAAAGAAGCCATCATATATATTATGAAACATCTTTTATAGTATACGGCTATCACGCAAAGTCAATATAAAAAGAGAAGCATCATTCCCTCCTAGTAATTCGTAATGATGAGAACTCCAAAATTTTCAAAAGTGGGTCCTTCCTTCTTCTCATGGACCCTACCACATTCCAATGCACCAAAAAAACATGTTAACAAGAATTCACCACAACATTATACAACAAAAACTAACATTTTTCATTAAATCAAACACAAGAGAAACCATTGGAGCAGCGAACAATAATATACATCACATGCCTTAGCCACGCTTCAGTACCATCATCATCATCATCTATTATCTCTCTCAGCTACCACCTAACATTATACACCTCATACTGATATGAAGACAAGAAATGAATGCCCTGTGTTCCCCGTTTCCCCATCTTCCTTGCAATGATTCGTCCTTTATTCCTCTGCTGCCACTCCCTAAGACTGAGAGCTAGTGTGCTCTCTAGCTACCATTAATGAAGTTGAATATATGATGAACTGCTTCTGCAATGTCACTTGCTGAACGTAGGTTACAGCCTTCTTCAATCTGCATTATTACCACACCACGCCAAAGTCCATTATTTGTCACCCAAATTAAAGAAAGGAAAAAGTTTCAGTGTAGTACAGTCGGAAGAATATACTAATGTTAAATGAATAGTGGTTTACCAAAGGTCCGAAAAGAAATTCTCCCTGTAATTATAATTATAATTTGTAGACAATGTTGGAAATAGGGAACGCAGGTTTGGCTTAGATTGCAAGTCAGAAAATAATAGTACACTGACTTGATTCCTCTCTCTTTGTAGAGTTGACCATATTTAAAAATAAAAGAATTGAGGTGAAAAGACATAGTAATACCTTGAGATTGAGGGAGTAAAGGACAGAAGTCTCTGAGGAGGTGATGTTGAGGTGCAGAATAGTTAGCCTTAGGTCCTCCAAAGCAACAATGACCTTTATCAATTGCCCTGGTTTCCTTTGGCACTCAATTTTCAGGTTCACATGGGTTTGAATCAAGGTCACTTTTATGTCTGCTGTCTCTGACTTGTTTTCTGCCTTCATCTCATCCCCACAGTTCACTTCCTCACTGCTTGATGACCTCATTCCATAGCCATGTGGTGATGAAGATGATGGTGTTGGAGGGGGCTTACACAACACACTGGAAGAAGAACCACCTCCCTCTTCATTCTTTCTCATCCTTTTTTGTGCCTCAAGGGACTGAAGCAACTGCTCCAACTCCTTCACAAAATCTATTGCACCCCCAATTATTGAGGCTTGGTCACCCTACCCCATGAATGATGATCCAATACATCAGTATCAATAAAAAGGGTAAAAAACAAAGACAATATTTTTCAGCATCCCACACTGAAAAAGGTCGGATTTTTAGCACGGACAAAGCTAGAAAAGAGACTTGGAAAGGGAAAAAACTTTCCCAGTCTGAATTTCAATTTTACTTCAGAGATTTATGTTGTAAATCTTAAATATAAATTTTTATTATCTAAATTATCAGAATAAAATTCCAAATTATCCTGAGTAAACAAACAAAAAATTACTTTGAAAAAACGGGGTTGACAATTGGAGTCCGTATACAAAAAAGTTGCATACCCTTTGAATATAGGAAGGAGGCATGAGGGACCTTAGAACACTGAGATGATCATTCATTTGGCGCCGCCGGTTGCGTTCAACAGCAATGTGGGTCATGCGTTGGTTCTCCACATCTTCCTTGTTCTTGCTTGGCCTTGTCCTCTTTCTCTTTCGCCTTTCCCTTGTGGCTGCTGGCTGAGATTTGGGGCATGATTGTGATACTTTCTGTGGTTCCTGGTTGCACTCATAGCTCACTTTCTCAACACACGAAAGTGGGTGTTGGAGCTCATTGCTTTCTGACTTCACTGGTGACTGCATCTCCAACATGTCATGCGTCACGCAACTCTCTAGCTCCAATGCTGCTTGAACTTGAGCTTCCATTCTTGGAACATAGGTCATTTCCTCCCACGGTTTCTTAATGTGCTGCAGTCTCAGAAGTGTTTGAAAGTTTGGCTCTTTGAAAGGGAAAAACTGTGGGGATTCCACACTCTGAAGCATCTGAAGGAAAGGCATCTTGTCCTCTAAACTTGATATCAGAAACCGTTCTTCCTCCTCTAGTCTGAGGGTTTCTTCGTCAACCAGAACTTGGTCCAAACAATTCACTCCCAAGGGGTCTCCAAAGAACTGCAAGAGAAAGAATTTAGCAGATGGAGTGAGAAATAATGGCAGGAGAATGAAGTATTGGTTTCAGTTCACTCTCACACCCAAGTGAATTAAAAAGAAAGAAGGAAGGAATATACGGTCCCATTAATGGAGAAGAGGGTAAGTGTATACAGAAAAGCGAGTAATAAAAGAGGAACTAAAGAGGAATGTCAAAGAAGGGAGCAGATACATGTATTTTCAGGAAAATAGTAACGCAATGGTGCATTTAATGCTAGAGTTTTGAGGAGTAAATGCAGTACTTTTCTTGTATCCAGAAATGGGGTTGGATGAAAAGGAAAAGGAAGAAGAAAGGAAAGGTGTGGATGGGAGAGTAAGGAAAGTAAGTAGAAAATTAGAAAGTAGTAGTATTAATTAGTAGTATAATATAGTAGTAGCAGTAGAGTAAGTAACACATACACAGGAATTGAGGGGTCCTTGGAGCCTCTCCATCAAAGCTGAGCAGTGATGAAAGTATAAGGCCTTAAATGCTGCTGCTACCTTAGGCCTCTATGAGGGTGACCAACATTCCGTATGGTAGTGATACTAACAAAAGAATGGTAATAAATGTAATCCCTAAGCAGAAGCAGAGCGAGACCCCATATGAGTAACTAACACCCCCGCAATATATTCCTTTGTGTTTCTGGTGGCTTTGGTATAGCCTCTTATATATATATAGAGAGAGAGAGAATAATTATATATAAATAATAACAATAAATGTTGTGCTTGGAACAAGTTTCAGGTCACAGAACAGTAGCAGAAGTAGAAAGTAGGGGATGATATGGGAAGAGGGTTAGAGAGGGATATGGTAAGAAATGAAAGGTGGAAACTTCTCAACTGGGGTTAGAAGAGATATGCTTTGCAATGAGATGATGATGCATTTGAAACAGTGTTGTGAAGAGTTGGTAAGTGAGTGTGTGTGAGAGAAAGAGAGAAAGAGAGAAAGAGAGCGAGAGTGAAGAAGTTACTTGTCTGGTTTACAAGGTCCCAAGCATTATTGGCGGTGGCAGTTTTGTCCAGCAGCGGGGACAGACAGTTGTGGGACTCTCTCCCACCTTTCTATGTCTTTCTTCTCTCTCTTTCTCGCTCATGACATGAGAGAGAGAAAGTACGGGAAAGCCAGTGAGGATTTTAATAATTTAGAAAATGGAAAAGGAAGCAGCTCTGGAAAGGCCTTCTATGGATTGTGTGGTCTGCATGATGATCATGATGGATCATGTCCAATTTCCTATTCAGGCTAATATTAGTTACACATAAGAACAAAATCACATACCATACATCATATTTTTATTATTTTCTCAATCACTCCAATTTCAATCCATGTTTCACAATTCAAACATACTCTTAATAGCTAAAAAAGAAAGTGAGAGTCACATTCCAATGTTATAGGGTATGATACTGGTAATATGTTTACAGCATAGGATTTTAAGGTTCTCAGAAAGAGTATTACACAAGCATGAAAGAAATACAAAATTATGATACATTATATCTAAAAGTTGGAATGAACATTAGTGTTTGGTTTCTACTTAGTAAAGGAAACTTATGATATCCATTACCATCTCTCATTCAAGTCAAGAGATGTCAAGAAAGACATTCTAGTATTGGACAATTGATTGTTTTGATCTTGCTTTGATTGAACTCATACATATGAAAATAGTTTCATATTATGGCACAACATTTATTTCTAAAGTTAATATCTGCAAAGCATTGTATTCTTTTGCTCTAACCAAAGAGTTGTTGTTATACAAGTTTGAACACATAAATATTGTTGAGGCCTTTAGATAATATAGTTTGGAGGACATGATAAAAAATAATGTAAAGAATAAGTAAAAGAAATCTAAAAAATTAATGAGATGCAATACATTATTTGTTTAGTGATATAAATGAATTTTCATAGAGTTATATTATTAATGGGATTCATAGCTTATCTTTCTCTATGTTTATGATCGTTTAGTAAGAATGTCATTGAACATTGAATGTTTTAGGCATATGCCATTGTCATAGCTTGAAGTTGATCACCATGCACAAATCACTTTAGGTGGTCAAACTATAGTTTAATGAAGTATGATTGAAAAAATTATGAATGTGATTAATGTTAATGATGTCTAACAATATGATAAAGTTAACCAAAATCATCAACAACATGAAAGCCCTATAAGTAGAGATGAGGGTGTTAGGATTAGGTGACCACAAGCTCAACCCTACCTAATGTTGATTTGCCTCATAAAATAAGCGCTAAAAGTTTAACAAAATTCATCAAATATTTGATTAAATTGAATAGTAATTTGATAAATTTCAAAACTTTTTTTTAAAATAAATATAAATATGAATATTTTTTTCAAATCTTTGTGTTAATTTGATTATTATAATTTAATTTATATTTATATATTATTTTTCTTTTCTTTTTCTTGGATAATTGTAGTGTACTTCTCTTCTTTATATAAAATTCTTACTAATTTTATTTATCAATTATAATTTACCTCAATTATTTTCTATATATATGGAAATGACGTTTCTACTACTCGTATATGACTTTTTAAGTTAATTATTTAAAGTAGTATAATTATAGCAAATTATCCAACATAAAATTAACCAACTTAGAATTTTATGCTTTGTGTAACACCTTATTTTAATTTGTTGTTCCGAAATATTAATTTCCTTTAAGTCAACTTTATAAGAATTTTTTTTATTTCAACTTAAAAATCATTTCAACTTAAATTGATGTTTAAATTTTTTTACATAATGTTGTTTAAAAATTAAAAATACTCACAAATATGAAATAACAAACTATTATTTTATTAAAAACCTAGAACAAATATTTCTAGTCAAAACAAGTTACAAGTTTTCAAACCTATAACTTTTTTTTTTTAATATTTAGCTAAATATGATTTTCAATATAAGTACCTTTTCATTACTTAATAAATCTTACAATTAATACATATTTTATTTGATTATATTTTATCGTTCATAATTTTTATTTATTTTTACTTTCCATTATTTCTTTCTTAATCTAAATAATTTCATTTATTTATTATTTTTTTCTTTTGACCTAACTCACTTTTAACTTTCTAATCCAAACATTGGCTTTGAGACCAGAAGACATGGTTGGATTGAAGTTGTTGAAGTGAATTTACGTACGCATGGATAGCAAAGGGAGCAAGTACAAGGTAAATTCTCTTTCCTGTTCATGTTTTTTTTCTACGTAACACTGTCTATATATTCTATATTCATTCTTCCTGCAAATTAAATTACAATAATCCAACCAGATTCATGGTAACCTTCTGCTTAAATTTAAACTACGTGCTCATAATTAGCTAAGTAATTTTTAAAACATTTTTGAATAATATTCATTCACCATTACAGAACAGCAACATAATCATTTATTTTTTTTTTTTTTTAAGAATGCTTAATTTCAAGATGTTTCTTGCAAGCCAATAATGAGAAATTAAAATTTTATATTTCAGGAAATCATCTTGTTTACAAATATATCTAAATTGTTATTATTATTAATCCAAACAAATTCTGATAGAAGTTGACTCTCATTTACATGTAAGGGCCCACATCTGTGTATTTTGATTCAAATAAATTTTGGACTGGGGCCCAAACAGCAGCCAGCTTTTGGATATAGCATTCATTATGTCTGTACATGGTTTTGTTTTAATAGAATCCCATTTTTCAAGAATGTGTTTGATTTTTCGTTATCATAAGATTTGAAGCATCAAAAATAGAAAAACACTACTTATTTATGTCTCAACAAATGAACATTATCCAGTAGTTTACAGTTTAAAATTTCAACTCTTCTGCTTTTATATGATATTCACAATTGAACATTGTTTTGGCTATAGTTAAGTTAATCACTAATACAAACAACATTTCATAGGAAACTTTGTTAAGGTGGACCAAATGGTTGTGGATCGTTGTCTGTGTTAAGAAAATACCTATTTGTAAGTGTTTAACAAATGAGTCAGGATACTGTATGAACATGAAATGAAGCTCAAAACAATCAAAGATAATAGAACAAAATAGAATGCTTGATTTTGTTTTGTGTGCCGAAACCAATTAGTGGATAATAATTGGTATAGGAGAGACATGTAGGACTACCTTATCATTTATATATGATGATGCAAATCCTGAAGCTATGGTCAGAACATGGTTTTTAAAAAGAAACCCTAAATCTAATAGTCTAATTCAAGTTTCATCGATCGATGGGATGGAGTTTTCATTTATTTATATATTATAAATTTATTTCATTTTTAATCAATATGAAATTTTTGATTTTCTTATATTATAATATATATAAATTGAACTTGAAATTAAATATTTATAGATATTTGATTGATTGTGTATGACCCAACATAATAAAATTTAGGGTTAAATATGTCTCTGGTCTTTCAAGTTTCAGTGAATTTTGGAATTAGTCATTCTTCGAAATTTTATACAAATTTAGTCATTCATCTTTAGAAATACATGGATTTAGTTCTTTTACCAAATTTTGTTAAGTTTATTTGACATTTTAAACACATTTTATGATAATATTTGAGTTAAATTGAAGCAAAAATGTGTCAAATGGTATAAACAATTCAAATACTATCATGAAATGCGCTTGAAATGTTAGATAAACTTAACAAAATTTGGTTAAAATGACTAAATTCACGCATTTTTAAAGATGAAGGACTAAATTAGTCAAAAGTTTTGTAGATGCATTAATTCTAAATTTCACTTAAACTTGAAGGACCAAAAAGATATTTAATCCTAAAGTTTATAGAGGATAAACTTTTAAACAACTATAATACTAGTTTAAAACATATACTTTAAATCTAACTCAGTTTTACAAAATTGATGTATAAAATAAAATTTACACTTATTTATGTATTATAAATTTAATTTATCTATAATCGATTGAGATCTAACCATAACTAAGTCGTTAAAATTGAAGATGAAAGTTGACAGATAAGATAGAAAAAATGTGGAGGATAGTTGATTTAGCAAGCATATGGTAGAATGGGATAACCTGGTATTAACCACGTATGAATGTAGGAAGTGTGGAACATGGGACAACAATAGTTGGCCTCAAATTCTACATACGTTATCTGGTTTTGTGAGTGTGAAGGATATATATGAAGATCTTGCAGAAAATCTCAAACCGAGTCATAGAGTTTCAATTTGCAAAAAGAGCCAAATAAAGACAAAGCATGTGCATGGAAATCCAATGTCTGTCATAGATGCATGCTTCTCAGCCATTCATGCGAACAATCTTCAACAATGATTTATTGTGTGTCGTATAAGGCGATTTTCAGTTTTTTTCTGCATTTCCTTCTATACAGGTAACACCCTTTTACACTTGTACCATACATTTATATTGTAAAAAATGAAAACTTCAAATTATATTTATGAAAATACAGTTATATTCTTAAATATCATTTACGTAATTTATAATTTATCTACAATTTACTCATTATATTGTTTTGGAACGAAAATGATTATTTTGATTAAAGGATGAAATTACTTAGTGCTATACGTCACAATAGAAATGATATACCAAACCATAATCGTTATCTTAGTGGGTCCAAAAAAATTGACTAACATTTTTAAAGACGATAAACCTAAATATATCATTGAATTTATGTTTTCATCGACAATTACCAACATTTAACTTTTGGAAATTATTTATAGGACCAAACATATATGATAAAAGTTCCATATTAACTATCAAATCCATAAACAATAATATTTTTGTGGACAAAACTTAAGTGTGTTTGCGCTATTGATTCACTGTGTTTAGTACTAAAAAAGAGAGAAAAAGATGAAAAATTGAAGGATATATATACACACACCTGTATATAAAAGAGAATTTTTTTTTTTGTGTGTTTATATTTATTTTTCAAATTTACACTTTAATAGGATTTTTTAAATTAAAATAATTATTTTACAAATTTTACCATTTCTTTAAATTTAATCATTTTTTAATTTGATAATTTTTTGAAAATTTAACTATTTTTTAATTATAAAACCACCTATAAAATAAAATTTTTTAACATAAAAAATTATATTTAATTTCATAATTATAATAATAAAAATAATAGTTATAATAATTTTATTATCTTTTATTATCATAAACAAGTAAACACATATGATAAAGATGGTATCATTTTTTTTCATTTATAACGTTTTACACTAATATAAAAAAAAATTATGGGAACGACATCCATCTTTTAAGAATAATTTGTTTACTAAATAAATTAAAAGTAAAAAAAAATAACTACATATTTTTTCCTTCTTATCTATATTTTTAACATTTTAAGACAAATTACTATTCTTCAATTATACTCTTAGTTTAATTAATATGAAAAAAAGAAAAAATTGGTTATGATAAGAGAAGAAAAGTCACATAATGTACAAAACTAAACTGAGATATAATAAACAACTCATCTAAATTGCATTAAAAATAGAAAAATAAACTACATATTTTTTTCATGCTATTAATATATATAATGAAATCATATCATTGTCGTACGACTTCACCCGTAACTTTGTAAAAAGCTAACCCCATTGATAATTTCCAATCTTTATTAATCCAAAATGATAAAAAATAAAATTCTAAATTTGATGATTAAAGATAATACGAATAAGTTATACATTATATATTAGTATTATATATAATTAGCGAAAACACATACGCTATAAAATGAAAAAGTTACAGGTCAACAAAAGAGATAGAAAAAGTGTGGAGGGTATTTGATTACAAGAGAAAATTATTAAAAATATCCATATACAAGCTGAAGTACACTATGCGAATGTCACGAGAACATAAATTATAATTAGATTGTAAGAATTCAAATTTATGATAATACTCATTTAAATATCATGAAGAACAATTTTATTAATTATAATGTAAAAAAGTTGAGAATTAAATAAAAAATCGTGAACTTTCTAAATATTTAAAAACTAAAATTTTAGAAGAAAAAAGTAGAAAGATCAAAATCGCAGATTTATTTTCTTTTAAAAAGAAAAAGAAAACAATTAAATTTAACTTATGAGATATTATAGTGAGTTGTACTAACAACTTCCTTTTAAAAGAAAAAACATTATAAGAAAATATCCTTATAAAACTAATTTTAGAAATAATTATAATTTTACTGTAGATGCCTTGGGTCTGAGGGCGGGAACAGTTTGGGATGTTTTCCCTTGTCTGTACTGCTAGCTAAGGTCTCAATACTCAGCACATGTGACTTCTCTTCCGATAAATCGTACTTCTACCAAACAAAAAATCACTTCAATTTGTAGTTTTCTTACTCGTGCCATCTTATTGAGGGTATAATATCTTGTATAGTAATTTTACACCTTTTCAACAACAATCAATCATACGTTGCACAACACAAGCATTTGCAACATTTTATTTATTTTAACTCTTATTCAGTCAGACGTTGACTACAGAGTCTTGTCGTTGTTCACCAAGGACACCCTAAAACCTAAAACTTGGTGATTCATCAAAATACCGTGTGCTTGTTTTGAGGGAATAGAACCTATGATTCCACACACATGCTTCTTCTGCATTTTGAATTTTGCCAAAGCAAAGCAAAGTCGTGTGCTAAAAGAGTTTCGCTCGGCAATAAATTTAGTACCAACCAACAATAAAACAGACAACTGAGAAGTTTTACGGTCTCATGTATGTGAAGCACAACAATTGTCGGTAATACACTCCAAAACACAATAATAGTGGCTCATCTGTTTGGCACGGGATTAGATAGTAGCAAATAAAGTTTCAAACTACTTCACAAATTTCACATGATTTAAGTAGGGGAAAAAACAATAAAGCATTTGGCAATAATATCAGAGATATACTTGACATCAAAAATATGTAATGAAAGAAGAATAAAAGAAAGTATTATTGCCATAGAGAAATTTAAGTTTCAGAAGCATAATTCCCCAAAGTCCAACTAAATCCTTCCCATCTAATCTTTCACTAGCTATCACGAAATATTCAATGGAAAATGAAATTTAGCGCTCTATCTGTATGGTTACATGACTGATGTTATAGACCCGTTTGATGTAGTCTATAACGTTGTCCAGCACCACGTCTGCATCTGCTTCACGTCTGATTTTAACATGACATGCTAGTAAAACCTTTCCAACTGTAATGGCCCATATGTGCAGTTCATGAACAGCCACTACGTCTTCAATATCCAACAGCCCCCTTTCAAGCTTAGTAGCATCTATCTCACGAGGTGTGCTCTCCATCAGCACTTCCAAAATATTTCGCAGCATATTGATGGTTGTCACCAACACTATTACTGAAAATATTAGAGTGCAAATTAAATCAACTATTTGCCACTCGGGTTTATACCATATTACTGCTCCACCAATCATTACTCCAATACTCTGGATAGAGTCTCCAAGGACATGGAGATAAGCCCCCTGTACATTTATGTTCCATTGCTTCTTCTTCTTAGTTTTTGATTCATCAAGAAGAGATTGAGTAAGCTCTTGGTGATCATGATGGTGCAAGTGATCTTCATGAGTATGGATATCATATTTTGAATGTTTTTCCCCGTGACGGTCTGTGTGATCATGTGTGTGATGGTGCTCATCTTTTGCATGTTTTGCATCATGATGGGCAGAAACTGTAAACCCATGACCGTGGCTGTGGCTATGGCCATGTCCGTGCCCCTCGTGCCCATGTCCATGTCCATGTCCATGTCCGTGACCGTGACCATCATGTCCATGGCCATGATCATGACCCAATAACAAAGCCATGATGATATTAACCACAAGACCGAATGCGGAAACTAAAAACATTAAGAAACCATCCACGCTTTGAGGACCAGCAATGATTCTATCAATGGCTTCATATACCAGAATACCAGCAAGCAGCCATATTAATTGGATAGAAACCAAGGCACCAAGAATTTCTATTCGGAAAAATCCATATGACTGGCGAGGTGTAGCTTCCCATCCAGCAGCCCACAAAGAAAATAAGGAGATGGCAAAGGCAGCAACATCAGAAAGCAAATGTGCTGCATCAGTCAGTATAGCAAGACTGTTAGCTTTGATGCCACCAACCACTTCAACAGTCATAAAAATAACACAAAGGATCACTGCCATAAGGAGCTTTCGCATAGAAGTTGATCTTTCTTCAGAATCCTTGGAGATGGATCCGGCATCTGCAAATCCACATGGTGCTTCCCCACAAATCTTTCTTGCGCCATCAGGAAGATCTCCACTGATCTCAATAACTTGCGTTTGCTGAGAGCTTTGCGCTTCCATCTACAAAAAATATAACATTTCTTGAGTTAGAGAAAAAACATAATTCTTCCAAGCATTAAACAGAAACAAGTAAACATATCAAATATCAATAAATTTTTACAGTGCTCAGAGACAATTTGATCCCACGGGACACTACTCCAGCAGTAGAACAAGTATCTAAAAAGAAAGCTGGCCAAAAAGTAAGGTTTATTGATACCAAGCTGACCAGCTGCATCAACCATTATCCAATTGCACATCTATGACCTATATTAGTTGCAATGGAGTTATGAATCAATTAGAGCTCCCAGTGACATTCTTTAATTTTTGCAGTAGCCCACATGATCTGTGTCTCTTTGTCTATGCTTAGTTTTTAATAACTAGGCAAAAATTTAGTAGTCTGAGTAGAAAATCAAAGTCAAATATGATCATTTTGAGAGAATGAAATGTAATTCTTTTCAGTGAAAGAGTTAGATACAATCCCTTACGGGCAGAGTCAATTGAGAAAATTGCGGCACAACTCTCATATTGGCAGAGCCAATTGAGTAAAATTGTGGCACAACTATACCAACATAGATGCTAATAGAAAAAAATAGTAAAATAAGTAGACCTCAACCAACTGTGCTTAAAGAATTGAGTAATGCTTAATCCTCCTAACACATACTTCTTCTACAAACCCTCCTAATATTTTATAGATAAAGTACTAAAGGAAAACAAAAATATTCAATATTTTGGAAACAAACTGTTAATATCTTCTTAGTTAGAAGAATTGTTTGGAAGAATACGACCAAGGATGTAGAAATTTTCAAAACAATACATATTTCAAATCACCATTTGGCAGGGAAAACATTATTGACAAATAGCAAAAATTAACAAAAGAAACTGAAGGATAAATTTGACGCATACAGTATGAATATTCCCCTTTGGACTATGAATAGAACAAAAAGAAAAAAGGTATATTCCTTTTGCATTCAAAAGATATTTGCGTCTCTATGTTCAACTATAGGCAATTGAAGCTATACATCAAACCCCGGGTCAATGTAAACTGATAAGAACCTTAAGAAAAGTACACATCAAAAGTTAGGTGTTGTTTGAGAGATAATCAAGAGCTTATAAACCCTACAGTAAAATCCCCCTCTTCAAATGGGGGCTTTGGATGGTGAACACAAGGATCTGGAAGATATGGAGAAGATGCTTGAGAAATGGAGAATGGAGGCACAGAAGAGAGGGATGCCTACGAGCTACAGGTCAGGAAGACAGAGGAAGTTCACCATGAAAACTCCCTTCGTTTCACAATGATTGTTGATTAAAGTTTTTTAACACAGATTAAGAAGAAGAACAAGTATAGCACTTATTAAAACAATTTTACCGACCTAGCCTCACTTTTTCAATAAATGCATTTCTTTGAATGAGAAAGAGAGTAAATAACTTCAGTATAAATCAGGGCGGGGCAAATTAATACTTCATTGAAATGTAAGATCAAAAGAGAGTCAATTTGGAAATTTTTTACATAGCCTGGAATTATTGTGGAACAGAGGAAGTGCTTAGGTTGCTGTGTGTATTCTGTAACAGTCAGATTCTCAATCTGCTTAAAACCATGATTCAGATGACTAGTGTAGAAGGTTGCTAAATTCCAATTTGCTCAGGCAAATATGCTTCAGAACAAAGGAAATCCTTTTTAACTTGAGGTGAGCAAATAAGTATGACTGTGAAACTGTAAGGCACAAAATGAAACTCCTACTAGAGAAAGATACATTAGGAATAGGTCAGAACATACTGTGACTAAGAATGCGTAAAATCAGAAAGCCTTATTGAAATTGCAATCCCAGCTCAAATACTTATAAAATTAAGAGCTTTATGATGTAAATCTATGATTAGAAATATAAGGGCATTGATGCATGATAATAATTAGGGTGATATGATTGACTAATAAATTTAGCTAAATATATTTTACATACAGAATTTTCGTTGCAATTCCGTGAATGAAACATGACAATCTCACTACGAATGACTAATTTAAATGAACTAACATAGGAAAAACAGATTTAAAACCCAGGACTTAAGAATTTCACTACAAAACAAATAATTAAATGCAAGCAACTTGTAACATACAATAGCAACATTTTCCCATTGATTGCCAAAATGAACAAACTCAGAAAGAATGAAAACTTCAAGGGAGAAAAGCTTTAATTCAGACAGATGTTCGGTGATGTGTTTCAGTAAATGACAAGCCCCAAAAAGGTTTACATTCACACTACGAGTAGGGTTTGAACAAATAGTATCACAAGTGTAGGAAAACCCATACGCATCAATCATAAACATCAATTCCTTTTCAAATCATTATTCACAAAATTATGCAACGCACTCGTTAAGTAGGCAACAAAGTCAATGAATCACAAACATACTCCAAAAATTCAAATGAACATGAAACATAAATCTACACCAAGCACGGCAGAGCAACCCGCAGAAGACCTAGACCTCATTGCATAATACAAGGAATATCAATACAGCAGAGGGGAGGGGGGGGTGGGAACCGGGACAGCCCTTACAGTCCTTGAAGCACAATTTTTTTGCAAAATAATCAAGTCAGCAAAGAGCAAGACTATTAAGTGGTGGGTTTCATTAGTCAACACAACAACAGTAAACTCCGCCGTCAAGAACTGAGTATATCTACATCTGCATGGAAGCACTCAAATTCTCATATGAACAGAGATAAATAAACGATGCAAGAAAACACGAAGCATTCGATTGATTTGGTGACTGAATTTCATGTACAACTGTACTCGCATCAAGTTCTGAGACGGAATAGAACCTTCAAGGAACCCGACAAAAGAAATTTGCAACAGCAAAACAACAACGAGGATTCACCTAAACCACATTAAAATTGAATTCCAAAATAATCCCCAGTGAGAGCCACCAAAATAACCGAACCACTAATCACCACGCACGCATGCAACACAGCCTCAAATCACAGGCATTGAAACAAAACCAAAACCACAAAATAAAATTCGAAAAAAAGAAAATGGAGAAAGCAAGAAACAGGTATTCACTATCTAGCTAAGAAAAAGGTGAAGACTCACTTGGCCTTGGGTTTAGGGTTCTGCCGTCGTGAGAATGGAAACGCGATTCTACGAAAATTTAGAAAAAATGAATAATGGAAGAGGGTATAAGAAAGGTGATAAGGGAAAAAGAGATGAAAAGGTTGAAGAGAAAAAGGATTAGAATAAAAATAAAGGCACGGACCCACCTTAACAAAAATGGGCGCAACCTTTCTGGATCTCTCTCCCTCTTGGTTTCGTGATTCTGATTCTGAATCCTTCTTTCTTTCCCAGTCTTATTTTAGCATGGGTTTGTTAAAAAATATCCGTTGTCCAAATTTTTCAGAAATAGAACCATAACAAATATATTTTTAATATAATTATTCTAAAAATCGATGAATTTATTATATATTTTAATTTTAAAATAAATAATTGCATAACTTTTTGTACTTATATTAATTACTCCAATTTGGTGGACATATATTGTAAATTAAAATCTTTAACGTCATCAACTAATTTTAATATAAGTTTAAGAGGATTTTGATAAAAGGAAAAATAAACTTTTTATTTTTCAAAATAATTTTAATTAATCTCCATTGTAAAAGACCAGCGTAGTGGTGTACGCATAGTTAAATATCTACAAATTATTTAAATTTTAAAAATTAAAAATTACAAAATGAACTTAGAAAATCAAAAAATCAAATGAATTTATTATATATTTTAATTTATAAATAAATAATTACATAATTTTTTTTACATTTATTAATTACTCTAAGTTAGTTTACATATCGTAAATTAAATTCTTTAACGTACTAATTTTAACATGATTTTAAGAGGATTCAAATAAAAGGAAAAAGAAACTTTTTATTTTTCAAAATTATTATCGTTATAATTATTAATTCTCCGTTATTAAAGACGGGCATAAACATAGGTATCGTAATTAGGGATATAAAAAAAATTATCCATATATATATAAAATTCGTAACGGATAGAAAATATACATGATAAAAATAGATAACAGGTATCAGATATTTTTTTATACTCGCATGTTAATATGTTAATGGAGCATGTAAGAGTATCATAGTATATAGTATATGTATCGTTATACTTTAATTTAAATTAAAAAAATTAAAAAAATATTATTAAAATATTCGCACATTGATTTTAAATGAGTTATTTTTTATCAATTGGTTTTAAAAAAATTTCATTTAATTATAAACTGTCATCTAATATTATTTAAATGGATTATTTGCACTTTCTTTGAAATTTATGAATGTTATACATTGTATTTTTTTAAATTTATGGTTAAAATATGTGGTTAAATATTAATTTTTTTTTCTAAATACTTACGAATACCCGTGGATATTAGAAGAAATGTGTGGATACCCGCATGCGGATACTCACACAAATATGAAAACGAGTATAGGACATATATTTATCCAGCGGGTAGAATACGAGCTCGTACCCTACCCTCGTTGACATCCTTAATCGTAACTATTAACACATTATTAAATATCTAAAAATTATTTAAATTGTAAAAATAAAAATTGAAAGAGTAAATTTAAAATTGAAATATATAGTCACATATATATGGACAAAATAAATTTTTATTATTGAAATAAAAATATTAAAATAATGTTGTGTAAATAATTTTTTATTATAAATAGTTATTTAAATTTAAAAAATATACAATTACTAAAATAATAAAGGAGTAAATAAATTTTTTATAATGAATAATTATTTAAATTTCAAAAATAGTACTAAATTGAAAAAATTAAAAAATATTTTTTATCATAAATTATTACTTAAATTTAAAAATAGCAATCAGAAAGAAATACCTAGACGAGACATATAGTTATTAATTATATGGTTAAATATATTTTTGGTCCCTCAAGTTTTAGTAAATTTTGGAATTAGTCCCTCATCAAAACTTTATACCAATTTAGTCCTCATCTTTTAAAATGCGTGAATTTAGTCTTTTTAACCAAATTTTGTTAAGTTTATTTGACGTTTCAAGCGTATTTCATGATAGTATTTAAATTAACATTGAAACAAAAATGTGTCAAACAATATAAATAATTTAAATATTATCATAAAATGCGCTTGAAACGTCAAAAAAACTTAACAAAATTTGGTTAAAAGAACTAAATTCACGCATTTTAAAAGATGATGGACTAAATTGGTCAAAAATTTTGAAACGGGACTAATTTCAATTTTCGCTGAAACTTGAGGGACCAAAAACATATTTAACCCTTAATTATACGTAGTTATAGATTAAAAAAACACGATTTTAGTATGCCATTAATATTTTAAAATTGCTTATGTGTATTTCTGAATAATAAATAAATTATTTATTACACTAATTTTGTTAAAATATCTTTATTAGAATTGAGAAATATTTTCATAAAACTATATTTTCCAAAATAAACTATATTTCCTAACTTCTGACTAACTTGTGAGGTACTTTAATGGAGATACATTTATTATAAATCGGAATTAAGTATAAGTTTATTATAAACGAAGGTCTTTATTTAGTATAAGTATAAATATTTATTAAAAAATAAGTATAATTATGACGGAGATACATTTATTTAGTATGTCCTTGATATTTTAAAAATGCTTATGTGTATTTCTGAATAATAAATAAATTATTTATTACACTAATTTTGTTAAAACATCTTTATTAGAATTGAGAAATATTTTCAAAAAACTATATTTTCCAAAATAAACTATATTTCCTAACTTGTGAGGTACTTTAATGGAGATACATTCATTATAATTTAAAATTAAGTATAAGTTTATTATAAATGAAGGTATTTATTTATTATAAGTATAATTATTTATTAAAAATTAAGTATAATTATGATGAAGATACATTTATTTAGTATGTCATTGATATTTTAAAAATGCTTATGCGTATTTCTGAATAATAAATTAATTATTTATTACACTAATTTTGTTAAAACATTTTTATTAGAATTGAGAAATATTTTCAAAAAACTATATTTTCTAAAATAAACTATATTTCCTAACTTGTGAGGTACTTTAATGGAGATACATTTACTATAAATCAGAATTAGGTATAAGTTTATTAAAAATGAAGGTCTTTTTTAAATAATAAGATTAGCATACAACTTATTTTGTGATAAAAGTTGAATTTGGTAAATATACATCGTAAACTTAAAAACTTAAAAGTCTTTATATTTTAAATTAATAAAAATATTAATGATTTTAAAACAATTATTATGAAATATAGGTTTATTTGTGTTTTAAATCTTTGCTAAATTTGATAATTTTCTATTCAACTAATTATAAATTTTGGTGGTATTCAATTAATTTAAATTTGTATATTAAATCCTGCTATTAGCTTTTCTTGTTAGATGGGTTATATGGGTGTTAAGTATAATCACATTACTCATATCATTTTATTATATTTTTATTTTAAAATTTAAAATTTTATAATTTTATAATTTTTTTAATTGTATAATTGTATAATTTTAATATTTTAATTTAAAATTGTATAATTAGAAAATTATGATATTATGAAATATAAAATAATGATATATTTTTAATTCGTATTCAAATCATAGAATCATAATTTTATGATTATAAAATTTTGAATAAAAATAATAAAAATATAAAAATATAAAATTATACAATTATAAAATTATAAATTAAAATAATTAAAAATTCATAATTAAAAATTAAAATTTTTTAAAATAAAACAAATAATAAAATAATATATGGTGACAACTAGTCATATGACATAATAAAATAATAATAATGTCATTCTTGTATTAATAAGCATATCATCCCATTAATAGAAAAAAAATTACATGCTGGAACTCAAATAAAAAAATTTTATTGAGTGTTCAATATAACACAAAAATTATTTAAGAATTTAATTAAAAGTTTTCAAATTTAGCATATAATTAAAATATAATTAAATCTAAAATATATTAAATTTATCTTATATAATAAATTATAATTGAATGAGAGGGTGATCACAAAACAAAATTGACCTAAAAGAAGATGATTAGGTTACAAAATTAAAGGTGAAAATGCGACGGAAAAAATATCACTGGAACATGGAGCAGCAATGAAAAACCTTAAACGAGATATTGCTTATGATCTATGGATTCAATCTCTTCTCTATTTTTTTTTTTCAAATATATAACCCCTAAGTTTTACATCATGAAGAATTAATTTCTTGAATATTTTATGAAAAAAAAAACAATATAAAACATATTTATCAAGAAAGTTAAAGTTATGTTTTTAATTATACTATTTAGCCTAGTTGACTTGGACAAATTTATTATAATAAAACTTAATTTTGTACGTTTATTTTTATATTTAATGTGCATATTTGTAAAATATTAATGATTTTAAAATAATTATTATTAAAAGATAAAATTTATCTTATATAATAAATCAAAATTGTATGAGTGTAAACACAGTACAAAGTATATTTATCAATAAAGTTAATGCTGTAATTTTATTTTAATTTTATTATAATTTATAGATTCAGACAGGTTATCTGGCCAAATTTATTATAATAAATATCAGTTTTGTACAGTTATTTATATTTGTATATTTACATGTGTCTATTTGTTTTGATTTATTTATCACAAAACATTTTTTTTTTAAATTAGTTCAGTAACTCTCATCCAACTAATTCTCTCAATTATGCCGTGTAGATTTTTCTTGTCTAAACAACTCACATGTTTGGCATGACTCTCATCCAATCAAAGTGTTTTACACTTTAGTTTTATACTCTAAATTATAACTCATTTCTACTTCCAATTTATTCGAACTCTAGAGTCCATAATTTTAATTTAACATTTATTGAATTTCTTTTAAATATGTCTTTCACTAATCATGACTATTTTTAAACACTTGTGATAATCTTAGGTAAAGGCAAACTAATATCAAGCTTTTTTTCATTAAAATTTAAAAATAAGTTTTTTTTTTATCATAATTAAAAGCTAAGTCGACAAAAAAAAAGTGTAAAACTTATAAATATTTTTAAATGTATAAAATTGAAATAAATAGAAAAGAAACATTTATAAATAAAATATAGATGTTCATTTTATTTTATTAGAAATCTCATCTTTCAAATATGTATTTATAAACTCTATTTAATAGTAGAATTTGATAAATACTTTGTTTTGTTGCTATAACATATTCATGAGGAGAGGTTGCAGTTGAAAGATTAAGATAGTTTGATGAGATTTTTTTAATATATATGTTTTCCCTTTAAATTATGATTAAGAAGAGTTTTTATAAGCATTTAAATCGAGGGAGTTTAATGAAGAAAAAGTTATTTTTTAGAATTTATTTAATTAGATATTGTTTATATACAAGAATAATTTGGTTGTGAGATTGTGTGTTTGTTAGAATATGATTATATTTTTTTTTTCAGATTAGAGAGTTGAAATATTAAGAAAAGATATTTTGGAAGGACGATAAAGAAGGATTTAAGATGTCTTTTAATAATATTAACTAAAGAAAAAGGTGTTGTCGATCAAAGTAAAGAGAGTTAATTAATTTATATATTATTTTATTGTGAAATGATATATTCTAATAAAAATTAACTAAATATTTTGTTTGGATATGATAATGACTTTTTTTTCATAATTAACTAGAATTTGTAATGAGATTTTTAGAGTTGGTTGGTTGGTATGGTAGGAGAAAGATGTACACTGGTGTTGGTTATTTAATAAAAAGGGAAAAAAATGTGGTGAGCGGATGTAAAAAAACAAATAAATTGAGTAAGTGTTTTTTTTAAACGAGTTTTGAGACATTCGTATATTATATTATAAACTTCATAAAAAAAAGCATGATATATATATAAATTTCATACAAGAAAAGCATGATATATATTATATTATATTTTTTTATTGTATGTAAGAATATGTTATTTTACAATATTATATATACTTTGTAATGAATTGGTATATACATTTATATTATTATATTAATTGGTTTTAGAAAGATGTTAGCTTAGATTTTAGAAAATCAAGTGGAAATAAAAAAGGAATGATTTTGTCATATCATAACATGCGTCGAGCAGTGATTTATTCACCAAGAGCTATCTAAGCACAGGTTTATGAAAAAAAAAGTATAAAGATAGGAAATGTTGAAGCTTTTAGAAATTTGTTGAAGCAGTATAGGTATATTGGAAGCTCCTCCAATTATTTCGTTGGTTTAAATAATATTATAATAAAAACATGCGATGCAGTTTTAACATAGTTAAATGCATGCTATGGGGAAGGCACATGTGTTGGGGTTGGGTACGCATAATTTTTATTTAGGGGCTGGATTAAATTATGAATAGGTGCTGAGTTAGTTTTCTAAGCGATGTAGGCTCAATCATGTGTTTTTTTCTTAGTGGTTAAGGTGATAAAATTGAAGAGATATTTAGTGTAGTGTAGGGGCAAATGACGCAATTTTTTTTTCTATAAAAAGAAAACTATGTGATACAAATTGGTTAGGGGGATGAAATTAATTAATGAAAAAAAAATTGGTTAAAAATTATATTTTTGTGTCAAAAGCCGTTTGGAGACTTCTGCGAAATAAGAAGGAAGAGTGTGTTTAACTCTAAAAGTGAGTTAGTTTGGATGGTAAGTTACACGCGAGGATTATGTTGACGATTGAACCTCTTCAAGTGAAATTTCACATGAGCTTGTTGTCAATGAATGAGATAATAGACATTGTGAATAATTATTTAATTATGTGATATTGAATGATTTGATAATAAATGCTTGGGTGAGGTGTGATATGATAATTTTATTAGTTATATAACTTATGTTAACTATTATGTTATTTTAAGTTAGCTCACCCTTGTATGTTTATGGTTGTGGTTTCTATCTGTGATGATCGTATAATTTGTCTTATACAATAGCATATGAGGTTGCTGATGATGTTATAGATGCATTGCAATGAGGAGCTTGAGTTTGCATTCAGAAGAAAGTTGTTTATCTCAAATGTATTTGGAATAGTTTTAATTATTGAACACTTTAAAATGTTTTTAGTATTGAATATATTTTAATGTGTGAAACATTTATTTTATGAAATAAATGAAATTTTCATCTTCAATTTTTTATGGTGAAAAATGAATATAAAAAAAATTATAAGTATTTTGGTAGCATCCTAACGCGGTGTTATAGGTTCAATGGATTATACCATTGAGTATATGTAATTTTCACTGTACTAGAAGGGTATAATGATGTTAACTAGATATCTGATTTAGATGAGACAAAATCAATCAGTGGTTAAGTATTCACACTTAGGGGTAGTGTGATTACATAAAGATAATCCAGGAAAACATTATTGCTTGATCAACAACGAAATATGAGTTTGTTGCTCTTGAAATGGTTAGTTGTGAAGTTGAGTGGTTGATGAACTTCTTAGCTAAATTCCATTAGGAATGAAACCAACCCCCTCTGTGTCAATACATTGTGATTACCAATCAGTAATAGCTAGCTAAAGACTAGAATAATTTACATTGGCTATGTGAAGTTGAAACAGAATCTAGCAGATCCCTCTGACAAAACTCCAGGGAAGAAATATGATTTTAGAAACATCAAGGGAAACGAGACTTAAGCCACTTAGAAACAAATAAGTGAGGGTAACCAACCTTTGTGATGGAAGATTTCATAAATAAGGTTCATAGGGGTAAAAACAAGTCACTTGTTAGTTCTGATAACACTAAATTGATTTTTATTTTTTAATTAATTATGTTCATTCCTATAATGTGTGTGAAAGTGTTAGAGTGCATTATTGAGAGGTTAAACTTTGCAATTAAAATTCAATATGGTGTAAGAATTTCAGTTTATTTTTTTTTAATAATTTTTATATCCCTTACAAGTGGTGTATGATTTGCAGCATATACTTGATGAAATTACCTATATGGGTGTCAAATGGGACCGCTTGTATGATATCTTAGCAAGATCTTTAGGGAACTCATGAATATTGTGTATGTGCATGACCTAGTAAGCGCAACACAAAGATAACAACAAGAATTGTAAGGATGTATGTGATTAATAAACCGCTAACACATACTAAGTGTTTTTGGTTCATATAGCTTATTATACCAATTACATTGCATGGTAAATATCTAAGTTTGGTTCATATAGCTTGTTACACCAATTCTGATGTATTACATCTTAATGATACCCATAATTTTCTTCTTTTATTTCCTTCTCTTGCCCTTTTCAATATGTGGGAGATTGTTATATATCAGAGTGTTGCAAAAGGGTCGCAAAACCCCTGCGATTGGAACAACAAAGTTATTTTTCTCTTTTCTGTTAAGGGCAGTTCTATCCGTACAAGTAGCAAGTTGTTGTGATATGTTTGCGCAATTTTGGAAATGCTCACCCGGGGAGGTTAGCATTAACTTCACATCCACAAGTCATGGGAACTTGGTTTCTCACTAGATTTTAGCTGCGAGTCATGGGTTTGGCTCGTCACAAACCCCTTTCTCAATCGAATAAGGGTTTGTGCTTCATTTAGAATACAACACATTCGAGCTTTCAATCTTCTCTTTTCTCTCTCTGTTTTCTCATCTCTTCTTACCTCTCTATTTCCTTTTTATTTCTTGAGTTTAATTATTTACTCTTTTTAGAGTTTCTTGCTAGTTCTATGATCCTCAAAAGATTTGGAAAGTTCATTTTGTATATGCAATACACCGCGGATAAGTCCTTAATGACAGTTATCTTACACAACTCATGAAATCTTTTTTGTTTGTAATTTCGTCAGCATTTACAATACCACTTTATGTACCGATTCTGAATCCAACCAATATAAATTTTTTTTGAAATTTATTACAAAATTATCATCGAATCACTATGTATATCGATTTTGGGTTAAATCTATATAGAAAGTCTTTAATTTTATTATCAAAATATCACTGATCATGTCCAATTTATATACTAGTTGAAACTATGACCCATATAAAATATCTTGTAATATTTACAAATATTAGTTCATTTATTATACCGAGTGGATTATAACTTAAATAAAAATTCATGTAAAAGGTTTTTTTGCACGTGTGATCGTGACTCTATTTATGTTACGAGATAATATAATAATAAAAAATATTCAATTATCTTAGTGATTTTCAAAATATATATACAAATGTATTCTATTAACCAAAAATACATAAAAGAAAAAAAAAACTCTATATTCATACTTAATCTCACTGGTGTTACTGATAACAGCATAATATCATAAACTACAGTGAGTAAATCATAACAATTTTTTTGTACTTAAAATATAATAAATGAATTATTTAAATATATTACACAACATGATATATTATATGACATATATCAATCAAACATCATTTTCACTCCATATAATACTGTAATATAAATTGTTTTTGGTTCACTATTATACAAAAAATACAAGAATTTTAAATTGTACCTCAATAATTAAGATAAGTTTGCGCATTATTAAACACCTTTTGAAAAACTTTTATTAACTATATCCCACTATAGACTAATAAATGACTATCATGAATTTATTAGAAGGTCGATCACCAACTTCCCAGGTGGTTTGTTGCACCTACTTTGTAATAACAACACATGCATTTCTCTCTAAATATATCATTTTACTCACTTTTTTGTATATTTTAAAAAGTAAATAGTGTGTTCATTAACACGTGAATATGTTTTTGTGTTCTTATTTAAAAAGAAATTGCTATATGTGATAAATTTATTAAATTAAATATAATTTTATGTATAAAATTTATATTTTTAAAATATACAAAGTTTAAATTCAATTTTAAATATATCTCTATTATTTCTTTTGAAATAGCTTAAATCAATAGATTTTTAAACCCCACATACAATAAAAGAATGCATGCATTATTTATGCGAATATTCAAACAATATCAGAGTGACACAGGAGACATAAATTGTTTTGACCACATATTAATTTTAGTCAACCTTGTTAGACTCAAAAATAAAATTGATGTGGAATAAACATTCCCTAAGAAGATTCAACTATATGCAAGCAAACATAAATGCCACATGCAATGAATTTTAAGATAAAATGTATATTTAAAACTTTAAAAATTTATCCTTAGAATTATTGTCATTAATTTTAAAAACTAAATCTTTTTTCAATTACTTGTATTATTTGTTTGTTTGATACGATTTTATTTTCTTGTGAAATATGATTAGTTATTATTAATTATATTTTTAAGATATAAATTCCAAATATAATTCGATCTTGCAAAAAATTATTCCTAAAGATATGTATGCACTTTTATATACTATAACTTTTTAATAAATATAAGATCTTCAACCCACCTTTTATATTAAAACATATACATATTGAGTAGAAATTAAATAATCTAATAATAGACCGAAGATAAATGACACGATAAATTCTAATAAACATATCATATCATAACGTACACGTCGTGAAATTAAATAGATATTAACCCGTTAACAATAAAATTTAATAAACAATAAATTTAAGTAGAGTGTGTTGATATTTACTAAAGAGTGTATTTTTACAGTTTTAAATAAACTTCGAATAATATCATATATTTCAGATTTATTGAATGTTTGAACACTTTTCTCATTGATATGCTCCCGTTCAAGTTTTTTTCTAATATGACATTTTATTGTCGTTAATTTTTTTTTTTCATAGTACACATTAAATATTTACGAATTAGGTGAAGATAAAATAATTAGAAAAAACAATAACTAATCTTAGTTATCTTACACTCTTAAATAAATAGATAAATAAAAACATTTTAACAGTGAGTAAATGAAAAAAAAGAAAGATATAAGTTTGAACTTTTAAAACAAGATAAGAAAATATGTTTGGATCTTTATGTCATTTTATATTCAAGTGATGTGAGTTATTAAGTCTTAGTCTGCACAACATTGATTAGTTGTCGTATTTGTCCTTTTGCAATAAATTTTGTGGTAGAAGTATATTCGAAAGGACATTCATTGTTTATTCTACCAATTTTTATTCAATATTTGTTCCACAGGATAACCACTATTTATGAGATGCAGACCTCAAAAGAAAACAAAAAAAATTATTAGCAAAAAGATATGAATTTGCACTCATTACTTAATGATATCACATGAGATAAAAGTTTTTTAAAAAATTAATTAAAAATCGATTTTAGTAGGCTAGCTGTAAAATATCACAAGAAAAAGATAAAATTATAATTGATAAACATAAAATATCACAAAATAAAAAAGTTATACAATATTACAAATTTCAATTCTTTTTAATAACCAATAAATTTGATTTTTTCTAAGATAAATATTAATAGTAACGGACAAAATAAATGTATAATTCTTAAATATTTGTTTTTATCTATGTTATAATTTCTTTAATTAATAATATCTGTCCAATCTCATTTTCTTCAATAGCTTATTATCAATTTTAGATAAATTCTCGCAGGTTTTTGAGATGAACATGACCTTTTGAAGTTCACGGACTAACCATTCTTTTCACTTGTTTTTACCAAAGTGTTGTGTTATGTGACCAATAATAATACCCTGATAAAAAGACTTACCCAAGTTTCTTCTTTTCTTACTGAACAAGTTCAATCTTATTCTCTTTCCTTTTCAACAAGTAAAGACAAAAGTTGATAAAATAATATCTAGTATATGTTCTTCTGGCTTTACAAAAGCAATAACCACTTTATTTATGTAAGATAAGGACAAGACATTTTTCTGATCTGGTAACAAGATAAGATAAAGACAATACATGACAACTTGCTACTTCTGTTGCATCAAATCTCACTCGTCCAATTTTGATTCCTCTGTGCCACTATTCAATCCAAAATCCAAAAAACCATGCCATGCATTTAATTCATAATATTTATGATTCTATATTTTATAAATCTTTCTACATCCATAACATAAACATTGTACAATAATGCGACTTTAAACAATCAAATCTCTACGTTCTATTACATATCACTCAAACACAAAACATAAGTCCCCCAGATACAAAATCCAACTTCTATACCTATTTGCTGGTTTTTGACAGAAAAATATTAAAATGTAGTAAGAATAGGATCACTAAGATACATGCATGCACACATTGTACTTTATTAATCAGACATATATGTCACTTTTCCAGCATGTTTTCAAACATGTTAGAAATCGAAGAATCGCGTCAAATGTGGAACAGAACATAGTATTCATGTGTTCACGTCGCAAACCGGAGATCCAAGAAGAGGAACCTGACCCACAATACCTTTCTTCAGACCCATCAACACATCACATTTCACATACAATCCATAATGTGCTGAGTTTATTTCACCAGCTTTCCACCTCAACCTTCCATACAACACAAGTTTCACATCCACCACTCCATAACTCTCGTCCATCACCAATCCATTCGTCACCTCCACCGACACGGGCACCGGCACGCCTCCGATCTCCGGCGACAGTGACACGGCGCTGTGCTTGTCCAGGAAGAGCGGTGGAAGCATGACATGCGGCGTGATGGGTTGGTTTCGGTAGGAAACGTAGGCCGAGAGCCTGTCGAAGTAAATGGAGACACGCCTGTTAGGGTTCCTTATGACGACGTTGAATTGCAAGGAGATGGATATGAGTGGCGGCGTTGTGGCGTTGAGGCCGTAGACGGCGGCGCTGGCCACCGTGAAACGCGGCTTGGTAGGGTGGTAGGCGAGCCATAGGATGAGGAGTATGATGCCAAGTAAGAGGAGGAAAACGGTGATGCAGATGCAGTGTTCACGTTTGGGTGCGTTGGGTTTGAAGCGTGAAGGTGTAGCTTTGTCCATGTGGTGGCGTTGATGGTGAGGAACTTTGCCAGGGAAACGGTAGTGTGTGTAATGGGTAGGGTTTGGATTAGGGTTAGGGTTATTAGGGTTATTAGGGATATGGTTGTGGTCTTCTTGATGCTGTATCTGCATTTCTGCCATGGGAGGAGTCGTTGAGACGTAGTTAAAGAAGTTGTGTGTGTGAGTGTTTGGTGTATCATATATGAGGATGGTTCTGTGGAAGTGGCAGCTACAAATGGTGGAGGTTGTGGAAATAGTGAAGAAGTGAAAAAGTGAAAGGAAATCCATATGAGACGGAATAATGAGGGAAACTTGGAATCAAAGCATGGGTGTGTTTCTCTTTTAGTTTTTTTAGATCATATCAATGGCTGATTATTGATCTCACTTGATGCTATGTGTTTTACTTTATTTTTTTTCCCTGTTTTATGCCTTGCTTTGTCTTTATCCAACTTCTTTTCTTTATTTGCTTTTACTAACGTAATGTGAATAACAAACCCGTAAGTTAACAATGAGACTCGTTTACATCTTTGTTAAAGAAAATGTTAGATGTAGTTGGATAGAAATAGGTACATATTTCATATTCAGAAAAACCAAAAGATATTGTATGGCACAATGAATAGTCTCATCATATAATTTGGAAGTTAAGATAAAATAAGTTTTTCTTTTTAAAATTTTTAAAACAGTTTTAGTTTAATAGTATTTTTTTCCTATATGTTCAATCTTCAGTCTCAATGTTCCACTTGGGTTGTCAGGTCTCGATTTTTGGTTTGGGTTGGCTTTTTTTAATTTATGACCTAGGTCCATCTCGACCTTAAATTTGGGTTGATCCGTTTTGACCTTAGGATCAACTTGATTGATATTGATCTTTGATCCGATTAATACCATCAACTTGATATACAACTTGTTTTGTCCTTCAACTAGATCGAGCCTATCTCAACCTTTAGCCTGAGAAGGCCATTTTTTTACCTTCGATTAACGATGGTCTGTCTTGACCTTTGGCTTGAGACGACTTGACTCAGGTTGAAGGTGTTGCTTTTAAGAGTTAATTAAAGTGTTTGTAGTGGAACCAAGCCCACTTTGACCATTATCCTAACCCACTTGAGAATAAACTTTGGAGGTTGGACTTCATTTTGTCCCTCATTTAGACCCCCTAAAATGGGACTTATTCGAAGGTGGGTTAAGGCTGATCCATGGATCAAATTGACAACTCTAATAAGGATTCAATTATTTCTCAATTCATTTTGACTTAATATGTTTCCTATATTATTTTAAAGAATTCAATATGTAGTATTAATAATATTATTTCGAGATGACCACTATAAGAAAATTGCATATTTCGACGGGCACTATCCGTTAGTAATAGCAAAAAAATTTCGTTACTAGCATACAAAAATCCATTTGTAAAGTGCTCATTGGTAAACTTTACCGACAGGCCACAAATCTGTCGATAATTAGTAACAAGCCACAAATCTATAATAACAATAAGACAAACCACAAATCCGTCAGTAAATAATCGTTGGTAATTACTAATAGATTCTGATTATCGATAACATTTGTTGATAAATTGCATGATCATTCTTCCTTGTCTTCTTTTTCCTTTATTTCTTCACTTTTTACTCCTCTCCTCATAGTTGTCAAATCGCCACGCCACCACCATTGGCGGAAGTACGAAGGGACAAGGGGGAGCCGCAACCATTTTTTTATATATTTTATTTTCTATGTATTTAAAAAATAATTTTTATAAATTATTATTTTATTTATATTAATTGATTTTTATTTTATTTTATTTTCTATATATTTAAAAAAATATATTTATATATTATTACTTTATTTATATATTATTACCTTATTTATATTAATTTATTTTGAAAAATCTTTTTTAAAATTTAAAAATTATGTTTTTTTCTAATATAATTTCTTAAACTTTTTTATTTGGTTTCTTTCTTCCGTGCCTTCATCTCTCTCTCCCGTTTTATTTTCATCTCAATTTTGACCATCAATTCCTTATTATTTTTAAAATCAAATTGCACTAGGACAAAATTGAAGAGTTAAGGAACATTTTGGATCGAACAATTTCTTCTTTTGAGTAAGTTCATCTTTTCCTTTTTATTTTTGAAGCAATATGTTTATCTATTGTATGTGGCTTTTCTACGCTCTAGACATATCTTTATCTGTTAGAGATCATAAAATCATGCTTTAATTGTTGATCAAACTCTTCTTTATGTAGATAGAGTTATTTTAGGCTTTGAAGTTGTGTAAGGGAAGAACAAGATTAGGAATCTACTCTAAGGTAAGGGAAGCTAATCATTTAGAAGTTATTAATTTTCTTAAAATATTGAGTCTTGCTTTTAAGATTTAATTTGGGGTATTCATAATTTTATCTTTTTGTAAATAGGTGAGAGGTGAAAACTTTATATTAGAAAAATTATGATAAAGAGTAAAATAATTGATTCTTTTTTCAAGAGGAATGCTTGTGATGAAGATGAAAAAAGTACATCTACGTCATCTAAAACTGAGAAACTTCATGAGAATTCAAATATTGAAGAAAACGAAAAATAACTCTCTAAGGTTCCTAAAGTTACATATAATGAATTTGAAAATGCTTTAGAACGTGATCCGGGAAAGCGTCTTCAAATTTGGCAATACCCACCAAATTAAATTGATGAGGTACAAAGGGCTTATCTAAAATGGGGTTCATATCAAATGCGTCTAGAAGATTATTCATTGTTATATTATTTAGATTCTATTGTTTAGATTCTATTGTCATGAGTGCTTATTTTGAATAAAAAAATTGATGTAAAGAAATTATTATTTTTTAATTAAAAGAAATTAATTTTTTTAATTAAAAATAATAATTTATATATAACAAATATAATTTGGCCCCCCTAGAATTTTTGGTCAAGTTCCACCACTAGCCACCACTATCACCTTTAGGTCATCCTCATCTTCCTCTTTCCTCTTCTTCTTCCTCCACCTTCTTCTCTATCTCTAGCAACCACCATTATCAACATCCTCCACCTACACGTTACCAACGACCCTCTGTGTCACTAAGAGCCATTGTCGCCTCACCATCTCCTCCTCCTCTACCTCCACTTTCACCTCTTGTTATTTTCCTCTTCCTCCTCCTCCTCTCTTATTCTTCTTCTTCTCATATTTTTCTCACTCATCTCTCTTTAATATACATAAAACTTCATCAAATGGGGCGAGGAAATTTGTCACCCAAATTATTGATAGATTTATCGATTAAATGAGTTTGTCGGTAATTGTGATGATAAAGTAATGACAGAACTATTTGTCAATAATAATAATTATAATTTACTGATTAATCTTTTCAACAAATTTTACAAATGAATACGAAAGAATATCAATAAATTAAAATATAAAATCTGACAAAAGAATTTGTCGATAAATTAAGTTTATCGATAAATTTATTATCATCAGTATTATTCTGTCAGTAGTGAAACTGACATATGTTAATACAATCACCCACTCTTTTTACACATTTATTGTTCAATCCAAGAATAAAATGAACTAAATGATGTTAATGATATAATATGAGCGATCACATTGAATCTTCGTTAAAAATGTAGGAGTCACAGTAAAAAAACAAAGAAAGAAAAAAATTAAATCATCACATGGTAGAAACAAAAAATACTGTTAAACCATTTTTAATATAACTTTAAATCGAAAAAAACAATCCTGATAACTTAATATTTTAATGAAAAATCATATATAAGAATATTTTTTAAAGGTTAAAATACTCTCTTAGCCCATGTTTTTGTTGAAAAATCTCAAATAGGTCCTAAGATTTTTTTTAGTCTCAATTAGGTCCATATTTTTGAAAATGTGTAACAATTAGGTCCATTCCGTTAGTATAGAGTTAACGGTGTTAAGGATATGCCACGTGTCAGCTTCTCATGTTTTGAATTTTTTTATTTTTTTTAATTTTTTTTTAATTATTCATGCCATGTGTCACATCAATATTGTGCCACGTGTCAAGTCAGTAAGATGACACGTGTCAAGTCATTGTTTGAATATCAATTTGGTCCATATATTTGTTATTTTAATTATATTTCAGTCCAGTTTTTTTTAATTTTCAATTTCATTCTTTCCAAATTGAGATCAAATTTAACTTTTATATAAATTCTATAATGATATTTTATTAAACATTTTAATAATATTAAGTTTATTTTATATTTTGTTTTAAAATTTTAAAATATTTATTTTAACTTGTTACAAAATTGTTTTGAATAATTTATATACAAATGTTAGAGTTGGTTTAAAATTAACAATTTTATAAATAAAAATATAAAATTTTAAAACAATTTTGAAAAAAGTTAAAATAAATATATTTAAAAAATTTTAAAAAAATGGACTGAAATGTAATAAAAATAACAAATATATGGACCAAATTGAGATTCAGACAATGATTTGACACGTGGCACCTTACTGACTTGACACGTGGCACAATATTGACGTGACACGTGTCAAGTCATTGTTTGAATATCAATTTGGTCCATATATTTGTTATTTTAATTATATTTCAGTTCATTTTTTTTTAATTTTCAATTTCATCCTTTCCAAATTGAGATCAAATTTAACTTTTATATAAATTTTATAATGATATTTTATTAAACATTTTAATAATATTAAGTTTATTTTATATTTTGTTTTAAAATTTTAAAATATTTATTTTAACTTGTTACAAAATTGTTTTAAATAATTTATATACAAATGTTAGAGTTGGTTTAAAATTAACAATTTTATAAATTTAAATATAAAATTTTAAAACAATTTTGAAAAAAGTTAAAATAAATATATTTAAAAAATTTTAAAAAAATGGACTGAAATGTAATAAAAATAACAAATATATGGACCAAATTGAGATTCAGACAATGATTTGACACGTGGCACCTTACTGACTTGACACGTGGCACAATACTGACGTGATACGTGGCATGAATAATTTTCAAAAGAAAATCAAAAATTTTAAAAAAAATTTTTAAAAAAATTCAAAAAAATGTGGAGCTGACACGTGACACATCTTTAACACCGTTAACTCTATACTAACGGAATGAGCCTAATTGTTACATATTTTCAAAAATATGGACCTAATTGAGACTAAAAAAAATCTTAGGACCTATTTGAGATTTTTCAACAAAAACATGGACCAATGGAGTATTTTAACCTTTTTTAAATAATAATCAAACTTGATATTGAAAAATGATCATAATTTTTAAATGAAAATAAAAACATTTAATTAAATTGAGATTAAATTAAAATAAAATAATAACTATATACTAAAAGTAAAATAGTGACAGTGACATATTCATGTGACAATTATTTGATAAAAGAAATGAACTGTTTACGCATTTGAAGGTTCAATTATTAATGCATGAAAAGAACAACTTAAACGTGGATTGATGATATACGAGATTTGCATGTAGGTTGCATTTTATTCACTTATTCTCTTGTGATCCCAAATCACAGACACCTCAACAAGAAACAACTAATGAATTTATTATTGACATTTAAAAGGCAGAATGATTTAATGTAGAAAGGACACATGAATTTAATGCATTATGCACATAAGAATCAGTTTTCCCCATTGGAAATATTTGGGTCAATATAAAGAAGTGTTATTCTAACAAATAAATGATAATGAACAAGTTTAACATTATATACCTTTGAAAGTAAGGTAAATCAGTCAAATTATTGGTAAAGTATTTAGTTACAAATTATTAATTATGTGTTGAAATTATCGTTTATTAAATTGAAAAAAAAGAGTTCAGCTTTAAGTTAGATTTTATTAATTAAATAAATTAAATTTTAATTTTAAAAATTTGTCACGAAAGATTGACATAACTAGTTTATATATGATATATTATATATTTAAATATTTTATAATATAGTGTTATTTAGGTTTCATTGAGATGGTAACACACTTGATTTAAAAATTATGTTCTTAATTGAGTTGCACTTATATAAAATACTAACTTTTTTCTAATATATGGATAATTTTTTCTGAGAAATTATACATATATTTTATTAGTATTAGTATTTAAATAATTTTTAGATAATATATTGTTAAACTTGAAAAACGATTTAATTAAGAAAGTTTTCATAAAAATAAAGTTAATTAAAGTTACAAAGGAGTTAAACCAGTTAAACTCAAGCTTAATATATTTTTAAAGGTTAAATATGTTTTTGGTCGTGTAACTTTTAGTGAATTTTGAAATTAGTCTATTTTGAAATTTCGGATTAATTTAGTCATTCATCTTTCGAAATACGTATATTTAGTCATTCATCTTTCGAACTACTTAAATTTAGTCCTTTAAATCAAATTTTGTTAAGTTTATTTGACATTTCAAGTACTTTTCATAATAGTATTTAACTTAACATTAAAGAAAAAATGTGTCAAACAATATAAACAACTCAAATACAATTCTGAAATGCGTACGAAACATCAAATAAACCTAACAAAATTTGATTAAAATGACTAAATCCACGTATTTCGAAAGATGAAAAACAAAATTGGTTCAAAGTTTCGAAATGGACTAATTCCAAAATTCACTGAAAATTAAGGGACAAAAACATATTTAACCCTATTTTTAATATATCAAACTCAAGTTCCTAATTATGATTGATTGAAACAAGTTATTTTACAAGCAGACAAATCTCAAGAAGTTGACTCGATCTGATTTGTTTGCACCCTTAAGTTAGAGAATAATCAATGCAAGATAGCATTGAAAACATTTATTAATTAACTTAAACTTGTTTTAACTAAGTAATTTTGAGTTCAATTCAAATATTAAACGCAAAAAACTGTGTTGAGTAATTTGTTGTCTATACTGGTGAGTCTCTATCAGTAGATAAGATTTAAGAATATTAATTAATTAATTTGTAAATTTTAGTCCATTAATATCTTCATGTGTAAGCATTCACTATCAGCTTTCTGGCTACTTTTATCATTCAATCTCAAAAGTCAAAACAAGCCTCATTAGATTGGAGCCTAGCCAAGACTTCACTTCTTGCTCATGTAGGCTCTTCATTGGAATTTTCTTATAATAAAAAACTTAAAATGTGAAAGGGTAAATCACCATTGTGTTTTCGTTTATGATAAAATAACTTATGCATTGGTTTAATTGTTATTCTATCACAAATTTTATAATAATTATTGATAGTGATTCTTTTTATCGGTAGGTCATATAATTGGAAATATATAATTATTATACTCTTAAAGGAAGTTTGGCAATAGATAAACTTTTCGTATTAGTTTTAGGAATCGCGAATCCGTAAAATGCTTCAAATCTATTTGGTTAATGAGATGTAGTACACAAAATATTCACATACATGATTTCTTAAATACAAGTATTATTCATTAAAATACTCTCTCCATTTCGGGTTTTTCTCCTTTGCACCTCCAAAATTTCTTTTACACCTCCAATTCCAATATATATATTTTACATCCGAAAGTCTAAAATGTAATGTCGACTTTCGAAAGTATTTTTTATTGGAAATCAACATCTGAAAACAATTTTGTTGATTTGATTATGAGTAAGAAGAAAGATCCCTCCATTTCTTTTCTTGTTAGGTCTTTAATATTATCTTGCAGGAACAAAGAAATATAATAAAATAAATTATTCTAATAAAATAGTTGTAAACTTTCTTTTTTTATCTGTTTTTCTCTCCATATAAATACATGTGTAAATTTTGGCAATAACTGTGACATTCCATTTTGATAGATTACACTACTAAATAAAGTATCACACTGTTATAATAACGAGAAGCACTTAGATGAACAAAAACGATAGAAAAGTTAACTGTTACAGTCATCCAGAAGTATAATGTGAAAACAAATTTAGGCATACCACCATGCCATAGGCAACTTAATAGAAAGTTAACAGTTCTACAAAAGGCGATGCTCCTCTAGAGCATGAGGTTACAAAAGGCACTTAGGGCCATAGACCAACCCTGAGAATCACATAGACAGATCCCTTAAGCTGCACCACTGCTACCACCGGGCCTACTCCCAGAATTTCCTCCATCTGCTCCCACCAAGGGTGATCATCGCAAAAGAGAAAACACCACAAACACAAAACAGAAATGCAAGGGTAAGCTAGTGTAATTTAATTTTTATCATGATACAACGAACAAATAC
>Ga0214544_1002345_pt1 | contig 39929 bp, 17 predicted proteins | sample CNSS3metaG_FD_160074 | JGI IMG/M metagenome (GOLD analysis project Ga0214544, IMG submission 160074) | Root nodule microbial communities from cowpea collected in UCLA plant growth center, Los Angeles, California, USA - CNSS3 | ecosystem: Host-associated > Plants > Roots > Nodule | place: USA...
TTACATACGGATTTTAATCTATTGATAAATTAAATTTTACATATGGATTTTATATACAAATTTTCTTTTATAGGTAAAATTTCTTTATATATATATATATATATATATATATATATATATATATTTTATATATATATATATATTATTTTTTTCTTTTTTTTTTATATATAAAATATATATATATATAAAATCTCTTTTTTTTTATAAAATATATATATAATAAATTTTATATATATATTTTATATATAAATTTTCTTTTATATATAAAATTTCTTTATATATATATATATATATATATATATATATATATATATTTCATATGTAACTATAAATTAGTTCTTTCTCCTTTTTCCATATGTAAAATCCATATGTAAATAAAGGCTAACCTTTCATACAAAATTTATATACGATTTTTAAATAAAAAATATAAAAAAGTATGAAACAGGATTTTGAAAAATAGAACATCTTTTGTGACTTTGTTCATCATTTTCAAAAAGCCTTGAAGTATATGTTCTCTCACTCCTACTCATTTTGCGTCCTGCTCCTCAAGTTAAAATGAACTCGAGTACAAAGTAGACAGATAAACATGGAAGCAGGTGTTGATAGGCGTCATTGGTGCTCTCCAACAACCGTTTTCGTCGAAAGGTGGCGGCATCTCCCCTACCATGAAGTCGATGCTTCTCCGCTCCCTCAAGGATCACTATCAAGAAGTCGATGGTTCTCCGTTCCCTCAGGGATCACTATTCAGAGTCTTTGTATGCTCTTTCTCACTCTTTTTGTCTCTTAGGGTTTTACTCTAGGTTTAGACATTGTGCATCGCAGAAAGTGAGTCCTTTGTCACCGTTGACCATCGTGAAGGGAGCTCTAAATTTACAAGGTCTAGTTCTTAAACACAACTATGGTGAGGAAGAGGCAAGTGTCTACGTCATGTGATGCTTGGCCCCCGAGGATGAAGATTCTACCATGGACCAGCTCTTCATCCATGTTGACGTCTCCAAACCCTCACAGAAGAAATCGTTGATTTTACATTGGGGTTTGTACAAGGATGCTTTGGGGATTCACTCTGCATCCACGAAGCCTAAGCTCTAAGACTATGGGTTACCTCCTCATCGCTTTATAATTACTATGTTCAAAGGTTAGGTAATCATAAATAATCATCCATCTACTAACTTGTTTCCCAAAAACCTTGTTTCATTTGAGCAATTTGATTGGGAAATAGGAGTAGTGTTGCTTGTGGGTCATAACTTTATTCTCTCATTGCTTGTGGGTCATAACAAATGATAAAAAGTATTGGTTTCACATAGTGTCTTTCGTATTTGAAGACATGGATAATCGAAAATTACCCTACAAAGCTTGCTAGATCTGGTCTTCGCTAGAGCTCACCAGATTTGGTCTTCGTTGGAGCTTGCCAAATCTAGACTTTGTTGGAACTCGCCAAATTTGGTCTTCACATCATTGCTCGTTTTAGTGAGTTTTCATGAAAGAGGTGCGGCTGTTGTTGAAGATTCACATTATTGGATTGTGTATGGGAAACGATGATTCTAGATCTGGCACAACATGCATGAGAGACCAATCACCCATTCATCCTCTAGTATTTGTTCATCCTCTTCGAATCTCCTTTCGCTTAGTGTGCTCTGTTAATAAAAGAGTCGTTGATTTGGACCAATCCCTTGAGCTTCAACTAGTTGTCGAGCCCTTCGGTTCCCGTCGCCATAGGTAGTCGTGTTTCAATCAAAGTTGCCCTAGTGTTGTTGGGTGTTTTTGGGGTTTCAGGTTTTTGGAGGAAAACCTATATTGGGAGTGAAATGGAGAAACACCACTATCGTCACTGCTGCATTTGGGTATGGGTTTTTGTTGGAAATGCAGAAAACCTATCGTACGTATTGCTATGAAGAATGAGGCATTGTTTTTGGGTTTTAGAAAACTCAAAATTTACATCTTACCCCCTTATAATAGACGTAAATATTAAAATTTACATTTGTTACTGGGGCATTAGACGTAAATTTTGAACAATTAATTAGAAGTATGCCATCAATCCTTTTTTACATTTATTCCCTATGGGTTAGACGTAAATAGGCAAACATGATATGCCAGTTTTGTGTTAATGGTGTTAGAGTAGATGTGGGAAAAAAACTCATTTGATGATCCTTTTATCATTGTTAGACAATGTACTCTATGAGATTGTGGAAGAGAAAGCCCTTTTAGAATTGTGGCTAAAGCTATAGAAACTCTTCATGACAAAGGCCATTTGTAATAAGCTTCTTTTAAAAAGAAGGTTATTTAAGCTCGTACGGAAGGTATATTGCATAATGGCATAATTCATACATTAACCAACATAATATATGTCCTAGAGATTAAAATAACATTATATCCCTATTGTAGCCTTGGACATATTGCATAAGAGATTTAAGTCAATTCATTTTTTGAAATTGAACGAAGGGTTGAATAAAACTCTAACTTTATTCAATACCAAATGATGTGTTTTTAAACTCTATTCTGTTCAATGGCTTATCTAAGACCCTAAAGTAGTGGGGGCAATTTACTTTTTAAATAATAATTATCATCATGCATATGAAGAAAAAGACATATGTATCTATTCAAATAAATTGCATACCTTAATGATGTCCTCTACGTGATTTCATGTTTTGAAATCATTGAATGATCAACTCATTGTCAATCTTATTGAGCACATCTTTCTTAATATAAGTCACTGGACAATCATTCATCCATGCACTCCTATTCGATTATGCAACCTATTTTTCACACTTTTCATGGCAGAAAAGTCTCTTTCCATGATTATTGTGGCTACGAGCAAAATCATTGCTAACTTCAAAATACGGTAAACTAATGGATAAAATATGTCTTCTAGTTTCAATTAACTTCTCAAAAATATTTAAGATTTCGATCAAAGATGAAAATTCTAAATTACAATGCATATCAATGATGTAAGTCTCAAGTTGATTATCAAGCATCACTAAATGAATTATATATAATTCACATGGATAAAACTTTGTAAATTCAATTAGCCTTGCCTTATCAAAATAGAGAATAAATTGGTTGGATTCAAACAATCCAAGCAAAGAAGCAACTAAATATTTGTCTTTGTAAAAGGATCATTAAGTTCCTGAAGTTGCATGTCCACAATAGTATAAAATAATTCAACATGATAATGATGGTTAGTAGTGATGTCGTGAGATTTACCTCCACGTTGTGATCTCCCCTTAGAAAAAATGTCTTCCATATTAGGAATGTTAACGGAATGCTTATTGCAAAATAAAATTATTGCCTGCAATAAAGACTCATCCATTATCCCTCATAGTTTGCAATTGTAATTAGAACAATATAATAAATTATGCTTGATTCTTCATCCAAACATACATAAGTATATATTATTTGGGTCAATTAAAAGCATAATTTATTATCTTAATGATCAATCGATTAACTTCGAAAGCAATGATTTTGAAAATGTGATCAATGTTAGTTCTAACTAACTTCTAACAATCTCATAAGGATTGATTGTATGTGTTTCCAAGTTGCATAGTACTATTGACAATTATACACATTTCATAAAAGAAGGTTGTATTCATTTTTAGCTTTATTATTCGTGCTTTGTTCTTCGTCTCTATTTTGGTACATGTCACTATTATGTTTCAAAGTTCGTTCAATGTTCTAGAATTCAATTAAGTACTTGGTGCATAATATTTAGTATATTGTAAGTATTGATTTACTTAATAAGATTCTAAAGTTCTATCCCAATCATGTAGATGAAAATATCAAGTAATGAAGAGTCGACAAATATTTTTTATAACTATACTAATTTGAGAGAAACCTAACATTATACAAAACATTTCATTTTAATGAAGATTTGGAGGTTATAAATTCTAGTAATTTACACATAGCGGAGGTTTTTTAAACCTCTGGTAAGTATTAGGGGTTTTAAAATGAACCCCAGGAAAATATCATTTCCCTCCACATTCTTTTCACAAACCCTCTTTACATTTTTTATTTTCACAAAACCTTTTTACCATTTCATTCGTACATTCGAAAAACAAACATATTATTCAAATAGACATAAAATTGTATGTCTAGCAATCATACATCAAAAAATTCACTTTAAACCACTTTCCTCAAACTTCAAATCTTCATCTCTCAATCTCAATCTCAATCTCAGTAAAAACATTTTCCTCTGTAGTTTTAGCTCGCAATTTCCTTCTTTAGGTCTTCACTTGTCTATTATAGCTTCCAAATGATAATGATTTTCCCTTTGTTTTTTAAGGTTTTTCAATTTATTTCACTTTATCATTAATTTATCACTTTGCCACCTTTGATGTTTGTTTCTAATAAGAGATCCAGTTTTAGGTGTTACATTTTTCGAAATCTAGATGCGTCTAATACTGGTTGCTTTTCCCTTTTAGTGGCTTTGCATCTCCATTGTGGGTTTGGTTGATTGTGGTTACTTCACAGTTGCTTTGCATGTTTGTAGTTGTTGTAACATTTATGTTTCAATTTCAGGTGAAATAGAGTAATTGGTGTAGGAAGCGATTCTGATTGTAGCAGTACTTGTGCTACGGTGGCAGAAGGTGGATTGGTATAATCATCTGTTGGGTCTACATGCTTCTCTCGAACCTGGACTAGAATAATCACTTATTCTCCTCTAAAAAAAAAGAATATAATCACTTTTATGTACAAATATTTTATTTTTCCTCTCACTTTCACACAATTCGTGTGGATTAGAATCCACAGTGATGAATAATGTAGGAGAGAGTGGAGATTGCGTTGTGTATGCATCGCAAAAAGGTTGAATTAGATGAGATGTTTGTGTTATTACTCCAATGGAGAATTGAAGAATGTTTTTCACGTTTTAAGGAGTGAAAATGGAGTTGTATTGTATTGTATGCATCATTATCAGCTCATAGAATGGATCTGACACAATTGTCCCTACTTAGGGGTTTACTTGGATTCCTACTTAGTAGTATTTAAATTTTGATTATTTATTATTTTCTATACATGTTTCATCTTCACAAAACAAACAATTTCAATTAGGTTAATATTCAGAAAGATTCTAATATGTTAAAGCTAATTGAATTTTAAATGGATTGATTGATAAATTATCAAAATTTTAAACTTAAGATAAATTTGTCTCGATTTACACAACGATTCACACATATATAACTAGAATAACTTATTATGCTTTGTCTTTTTTCTCAACTAATTAATCTTCATAAATAAATTTTATATATATATATATACTTTTAATCCCATCAAATAATTTTGTCGTAAACATAGTAATGTGAATGTGGTCACATAAAAAATTAATAACCACTAATTTTTACATGTTTTTTTGTACAACAAATATTATCGAAACCATTTAGTTTTAATTTCATCTGTTAACTAGTGAGGTAAATATTTACGAAGACATTATTGCAGGAAGAAGATAAAAGTCATATTGGACTATTTTAAGAGATGAATTGATACAAGGACAATATTAAACTATTGTAGTTGAGGCACCAATGGTTTTTTATTTTTGTCAGTATTCTAGCTCTGATATAAAAGCTATAAATTTGAAGTTGCAATATAAAATTGTTATGCTTACGTAGTAGTAGCAATATCATAGGGGTATATTTCTGGTTGTTATAGCAACTTATTATGGTATACTGATATTTAGTTTAGGTGTTAAATTTAAGACTCATATTAGAGTCCTTTTTGGATATGTTGTATGTTCTATGTATACGAGATTTCATGCATCTAAAAGTTTAAATTTCTATCCAACACTTATATACTTTTCATATGTGATCTCAATTAAATACAATATGCATTTCACTTTACATTTCAGTTAATTTTAATTTTGCACTTATTATTTAGTTTTTACTAATTTGTTTTTTCATATTACTAGAATCCCCCAATTTTTACTCTGAAATCGACTAATTAAACTGATTTCCTTGTACAACCAAGATTTATCACACAAGAATTGGAATCTCCCATTGACTTCAAATTTATAATTGTTTGTTTTTCTTGGAGAGCAACACTTGTTTATGCCGTTGAGTTAGTTTTTTTTTTACCAAGGTAGGACTTTAGTTTGGAAAGTTTGTCAACAGAGAAGGCAAGACTTGAGTAAGTAATGCTTTTCAACATTTTACTAAATACATTTAGGATAAGGCATGATATTAATGATTGGTTTTGTCTCTCTAGATAACATAAATATGATGTTTGGTATTTAACAACAATATTTTTAACAGTTTATTTTATATACATGATATTTAGCAACATTAATGATTGCTTTTGTGATTTGTCCCTATTGATAATCTCTTTTTGTGATAATCTCTTTCTACTTTAGATAGGAGCAAAATTCATATTCTCCTTTGATATGTATGTTATTCTTGTCTTGAAATGATGTATCAATTTCTTGACTTGAACAGACCTTATTCTCAATGGACAAATCTTGGATAGAGATGGCCAAAAATACACCTCAATATATGGAAGGACTGAACACATTTTTGGGCTTTTCATTTGCTAATAGTAATGTGAGGGAGGAGATAGTATGTCCATGTGCAAAATGCAACTTTAACAAGTGGCAATGTCGTGAAATAGTGTATGAACACTTGATTGTCAAACAAGGCTTGAGTAAGTAATGTTTTTCAACATTTGACTAAATATATTTCGAATAAGGCATGATATTAATGATTGGTTTTGTCTCTCTAGATAACATAAATATGATGTTTGGTATCTAACAACAATATTTTTAGCAGTTTACTTTATATAGATGGATATTTAGCCATATTAGTGATTGGTTTTGTGATTTGTCCCTCTAGATAATCTCTTTTTTGTGATAATCTCTTTCTACTTTAGATAGGAGCAGAATTCATATTCTCCTTTGATATGTATGTTATTCTTATCTTGACATGACATCAATTTCTTAACTTGAACAGACCCTATTCTCAATGGACAAATCTTGGATAGAGATGCTTAGAAATACACCTCAATATATGGAAGGATTGAATACACTTTTGAACTTTTCATTTGCTAATAGTAGTGTGAGGGAGGAGATAGTATATCCATGTGCAAAATGAAACTTTAACCAGTGGTAGTGTCGTGAAATAGTGTATGAACACTTGATGTCAACCATTTTCCAAAAGAATATACAATGTGACTTCTACATGGGGATAGAAGAGAAGAAAATGTGACAAATGAAATACATGTAATGCTGTATGAAAATGATGAAATATTCCTGCTAATAATCCAATGTGTGACATAATTAATGATGCATTTATGTATGATTAATATAACGATGACATGGTGGATGATAGGGAACGAGTGTAGAGTCAGGCCATAATATGAATGATGATTTAGGAGTTTTTTGTTTTCAATTGATGCAAGATGGTCAAGAGAGTTTATATGAAAGGTGTGATAAATATTCTAAACTTTCTTTCTTGATCAAGTTGTATCACATCAAATGTTTATGCAAAATAACTAACAAGGAAATGTCCATGGTATTAGAGTTGTTAGCAAATGCATTTGAAAATACTAAAATTCCAAGCTCAATCTATGATGTGAAGAAAACATTAAGAAACTTGGCCTTTGTTACACAAACATCGATGCTTATCCAAATGATTGCATGTTGTACTTAGGAGAAGATGCAAATAGGGAATTTCGTAAGAAATGTTAAACATCTAGATGGAAGGCAAAAAAAAAAAGAAGGTACAAGTGACAATCGTATAAGTAATAAAATAAAAAATGATTCTTGCAAGGGTTTTGAGGTATTTTTCTTTGAAGCGACGCTTACAAAGGATGTTTATGTCTTCTAAAATAGTTGAGCATATGCAATCATGCATCAAGAAGTTCAAATGAAGGCATTTGACATTAAACATCCTTAATTTGCCTTAGACCCTCGAAATATGAGACTTGGTGTGGTTACTAATGGTTTAATCCATATGGCAATCTAAGCATTAGTAATAGTATCTGGCCAATTGTACTTATATCGTAGAATCTTCCCCTTGGATATGTATGAAATAAAGTTCATTTATTCTCTCCATGATCATTCTAGGAAAGTGAGCTCTAGGAAATTATATTGATGAATATTTACAACCACTAATAGAAGAGTTCAAAGAGTTATGGAGCATGAACATCAAAACTTTTTACTCATGGAAATGGAGTGTTTGATATGCATGCAACCATATTGTGGACTATTAGTGATTTTCCAAGTCTTGGAACCCTATATGGATGGAACACTTACTAGGTTGGCATGCCCTAGATGTAATTTTGACACAACTCCTAATAAACTTCTTAAGGGTGGTAAATTTTGTTTCATGAGTTATCGTCGTTGGTTATATGGAAGGCATAGAGTTAGACAGGCTCAAATGAGATGTGATGGAACTATAGAAAATAGAAATCCACATGTGGTAGTGTTAGTGATGAGTCCATCTTTAAAGGAATAAGCCATGTGCATGCGATGAAGGCTTCCATGGATATTGATGAAGGTGCAAAAGTAAGAAGATACAATGAAGAGAAGGTGAGACAATGGTGCTTAGAAGGACCTCTCAATTGAGGTTAGGCCAACGCTCAAGGAAGGAGGCTAAAGGAAGCCATTAAGGGGATCTCTAGCCTAAGTTGATTCACAAAAGGAGAAAGGTCTGAAGTCATCTCAACAAAGTTCGTCTATTATATTCATGAATGGTTTTAGAAGACCTAGAGCTCTCTATTTATAGGAGAAAATGAGAGCTAGGTTGTCTAGAAAAAAAAAAGAGGGAAAAAGAATTTAGAAAGTTGTATTTGGAGACAAAAGGAGAGCATGTGCAAGGTGTTAATGGGTTCAAATTTTGTATATTGGAGAGTGACCCTTGGCCTAAAACACAAAATAGTGGAATGTTTGGTACATTTAGGATAATGAGTTAAGCAAGTAATAGTGATAATCAAATGTGGTTTGGAGGTGTGCCATATTACAATTAATTGATTGCCTTATTTTTTGAAGACCACTCGAAGATGAAGAAAACATCAACCAAGAATAATAGTTCGGATGTACACACCACCCATAAGTCTTCTTCTACATGGGGACAAGTAGTCTATCATAATAACATTTGTTCGCCTTCACGTCATCATCCATCTCATCCAGGTAATATGTTGAATATAAATTTTTTATCTTTATTATTCATGACTATGTAATATTAATATTCAAGAGTTTTATAGATTGTTAGAGTCTTGAAGAACAAATTTGCAACCTCAAATAAGTCTAAGTCAGATACATAAGTGCATGTACCATTTCATGTACCTAAGTTTACTTATCCTATACATCTTCAATGTCCATGTAAACCTGATTAGATATCTTATCTCTCATACTAATTGTTTTCCATCTATAAATTGCAGTAGTTATATTCAACAAATTGATTCATTTACCAAAACTGAACAAGTCTTTCATTTCCATTTGCCTCTCCACCTCCAACAACACCTTAACCAAGTAGTGAACATTCTCCTCCTCCACCTCCACCTCCACCTACACCTCAGCGAAGTATTGAACAAGCTCCCAATCCACCTGCACTTGAACCTTAGCCAAGTATTAAACATGCTTCCCCTCCACCTCCACCTTGGCCAAGTAATATATGTTTCACATATTTTTCAAATTTATTAATCCTCCAATCATTAGACACAATTTTTTTTTCATTCAATCAATTTACTTTCAAGAATCTTGAAAGTGAGGATATCTTCAACTAGTACATGATGTGTATATTTTGAAAGTGAAGAGGAAGATGAGGAGATTGAGATGCAATAAAATCAACAAAGAACATGGTTTTTGATGTTATTGGCATGCAACTATATAATATTACACATATTCTTTGAAAATTACTTAAGACCCTTTTATGATTTTTTAATAAAGTATGCATCATTAGATCTATTTCTATTAACTCATTTGCTTATATAACTAAATACAAGTGAAACATGTGTTTGATGTGAAAATCTAAAAGTTATTCAAAGTAGAATTTGCACTTAATTATACTGTCATTCAGATTCTCTTTTTCATCATGCAGATTTTGGCATCACTAGATCTATATCATTCATGATTAATTGGTTTTTGAAATTTCATAGATGATCAAGGAAAGAGAAAAATATAAAACAACTATAAGCCAATGATGTTTGGCGTTTACCTACTAATGAAAGGAACGTTGTGCAATGGAGTAATGAGGATCAACCAATTGTAGATAGTGGGGCATTATTGAATAGAATCTTATATAGTGTTTCAAGAAAATTGAAATTTTTTGAATTGTGTCATATACTTTTTCTTCAATTTTATAGGAAAAAGAGTGTGACCAAAAGGTTAGTAGAGGAAAGGTATGTATAGCTACACATAAGCATGCTAATGGAACATTTGTTAGTGATGAAGCAAACAAAATTGGTGTAAGTTCCATTCTAATAAACTTTACAATTATCATCCACACTTCATGTTATTTTAATTAGTTTCTTCTCGTGTTATCAAAGTTATCAGCATCCTAATTAAAAGATATATCAACTATTGATTCCTTAGCTTATGCTTTCAGAAGTCAAGAACATTGTGGACGTGTTAGGGGTTTAAGTTTGGGACCTTGCCCATCTAAAGTGTTTGGCTTCAATGCTCATTCATATAGTGGGGCATCTTCAAATTTTCCTTCTTATACACAACTACAAAACTAGGTTAATAATTGTTATATGTATACATCAATAGTACATATGTTTTTATAGTTTTTTTCTCCCAACACATGTTGCATAATATTAAAGAGTTCGGAGAAATTGTAAATAAAATGAGACTAGATATTTTTTGGAGTGTAGGAACAAATGTCCAAAAGCGAACTTGACACAAATACACAGTGACACTTTCATACAAAACCTGTAATATAGAACATATCATGGACCGTATAAATTGCTTGGCCATGTAGAAACTAATCACATTCTTTTTCCTCATTTGGGTTGTTACAAATAGATCCCACATTTTAATCTCTATCTTAAGCTATCATGTTGCGACTTGCTTAAAGTTTCGTTTGCATGTTTCCCTTATGTTAAGGAAGTTCTATAAAGTAATTGTACAATATCTAATACTTTCTTATGACAAATATCCCCCTACTAAAGTAACTAAAACAATTATTGAAATTAGTTAATCATTTAATAAACGAATGACATTTTGTTGACTTGTACTTATCAAATCTTGCTCTATAATCTGATTGGGTCACCATGAATCCTACCCAATGATAAAAAATGTTTAGTTGTTGATTGGTTGTTGTAGTTGATTTAAGTGTAACTATCAGACAATAAAAATATACATCACACATAAATTCTAAAAATTAAGAAACATGTCCAAAATAGAACACCTAAGTTAAGAACCGAGGATTACTAGAATGTTTCTTCTCCTTCTGTGTGCAAAATCATTGAGTTTGATGATTTTGAGTTTGATTTAAGTTTGTATTGTTGTTAGACATGTTGTAAAATGTAAGCACTTTGATTAATTTGATTAATTATGTTCTAAAATAGGTTTCTTCATTAACATCATAAGTCAATGAAATGAAGACAATGATGACTTTCTTTGTACAAAACTATCAAGGAGAATTACCTCATGACTTTCTTGTGTTTCATTATACTTAAATCTTTAGTATACTAATATATATTTTATATTGTAAAGAATGTTAATAATTACGATCATTTTTTGTTGTGTATCTAATCAAGGGAGTGTTCCAATGAAGAAACAAATGATTCAGATTAAGATTGTTAGTTAAAGAATCTTATTAAACTTTCATTATGTTTGATGTTATAACTAAAAGAACAAAGATATTGTAATATTTCACTAGTTTGAATGTTTGAATTTTATTATTTATCTTGAACTTATAAACAATGTTTTTTTATTTTTGTGAATGTTATATTTAGTTATAAACAAATGTCAAAATCTTACAATTTTTTTAATATCTTGTTTTAGGAATTACATGCCTTAAAAAAGTATAACAAATAAAATTAAGAAAATCTGAAACATAAGTAAAAAAGTAGTAAATATATAATGAATTGCATTGTAGTAAAAAACACTAAAATTTGGTTTTCAGTACTTTCATACATTAGAAAGGATTTAAAATCGTCGCTAAATAATAAGGGCTCTAGAATCATTGTTAAAAAACAGGAGTTCCAAAAATGCCGATAAATAATAAGGATTCCAAAACCGTCAATAAATAATAGAGGTTCCTACACTGTCAACAAGGTTTCCAAAATCACTAATAAATATTTGGGGTTTCAAAACTACGGTAAGTACTGCTTTACCATAAGTTAGTCAAAATCGTCGATAATCTATTAATAATACTTGTTTTTCAGAAAAAAAAAAAAACAAATCGTGAGTAACTCCTAATAAAAATTATTTTATTAAATTTTTTAGAAACTACTTCATGAAAATGTGGATTGTTGTTGGAAACTAAAATAGATGTCACCTAATAGTAAAATATACCGATATAAATTAAACACTCCACATATTTAATCCTAGTATGCAATGAAATTTTTAGCATGTCGTCTAATTAAATATGAATAATAATGAATTGATGAAAATAGTTAAATGAATTTTGTCGATAGAAAGCTTTTGATGAATATTTATTGTTGAACATTTATCAATTTTAGATAGATACATTATTATGTGTTATTTGCATTTTCTCTTAAATTGATTTGATTGTGTTTCTGAGACAAGATGGTGTTACAGCTAGGAGCATGAGTATCATGAAACATGTAAAGGGACTTTCCAAATCTTCATGTGTTTTGAGAAACTTTCCTTTGTTTTTATTGTTTAATGTAATATTCAGAGAATTATTTAAATATTAAGCGCATTAAAATTGTATACGACTACTTTTTTTATAATGTTAAATAAAATGACATAAAAATGAACATACAGATATTTCAAATACCATTTTTGGTATTATTGAATAAACTGAATAGAAAAGTGAACACATAAATATTGTTGGTACTACTTTTTTCCTTTTATAAACATTATATGACTAAAAACTCATATTTCCTATTTTATCTGCATATGTGAGTTGTGAAATTGATATTGTTAATAAAAAATATCACACACAAGAATAGCTAGAAATCCGTTAAACCTACTAAATTGTGATTTATTATGGATGATAACAAGAGGATTTTAATCACGGAAAATTAAAATTTAGATTTTGTTTCAACGTCTAAACACATTCATGAAAATATTAACTAAAATACACTTTAACACTAAAGAAAGTATCTTATTACTTGTCTAATTATTTTAATAAATTATTTTAATTCAAATGACATAGAAGAGAAGGGGTAATTTTGTATGTTTTTTATCATTAAACTTGAATGTTTGAATAAATAATATAAAAGTAATTAGAAGATATTACTACTCTAATAATTTGATCACTTTATTTCTATTAACTACCTCTGACTAAAATATTCATGTTAGATCATTCAAATCAAAGTCATAACGGGATATTGCTACATGACATAATCGGAGAGAAATCTTGCATATCTAACGGTAAAATTGTTTTTTTAGTTAAATAATATTTAAACAAATTTTGCATTAAAGAAAAATATTATAATTTCTCATGGATATTCATACAACTTTATATATAAAGTTAAAATAAAGAATAAAAAAACATATAAAACTCATATTTCTTTTATAACAAATACGAACATAATAATAATAATAATAATAATAATAATAAATAAAAAAAAGAACACACTTAAGATTAATATAAATTTATATTAAATATAAATACATATACACATTCATAAAGTTAACATAAATTTATATGAAATATAAATACACATACAAATTTATAGGACTAATTTCTCATCATAAATTATTATGAATTATAAAATTGGTAAGTATAACTACTATGTACAAAAAATTTATTTATTCAAAACACTTTCAGTATATCAATTTCAACTCATTGACTTAGGGTATTTCCTTACATAGAATCTATAAAAGTAATGCAAAATCTTTTTTTAGCTTCAAACTTACTGATAATTTAAAATATATCATTTAGACCATCACTGAATTTATGGATTGAATGTAAAAATTATTATAGATTATATAATTATAAAAATATTATTTACAAAATAATACAATTCAATAATGAACAGTTAAAAAATAGAAATGATTAATTATAAATATTTTCACTCTCTCTATTTTTTTCCCTCCCCTAAAGATAAGCATCCTAGATAATATATAATAATTGCACGTTATATTATTTATTAATTTTATTCATTCTGATAGAATTATATATTTTTTAATTTCATCTTTGTTCTTATTTTTATTTTAAAATTTATAAAATGTGAATAAAAATAACTAGCACATATCTTGTACATTGTATTAGTACATTTTAATTGAGGTAACAATATAAAGTATAAAATACAAAAATATAACATAAATACAACCATTCCATTCAATTAAATAATTATATATTGAAGATAGATTTAAATAGTTTGGATTAAATATTAAAAAAATTAAAATATTTGAAAATATAAAAGACTGAAAATTGATAAAAAAAAGTTAATATAAAAATTTAAAACTAATCAAAGTTTAAAATATAAAATTTATATTTTAATTTGAACATTAATTTAAAATGAAAGTTCAATAAATTAGTAATTTGATTTTAGAAAATTAAAATATATTAAGTAATGATAAATCATATTTTTCACAAAAATAATTTAATGTTTTTTAAATAGAGAAGTCAATTTTATAATATATTTTAATGAAATTCTTCTATTAAGAAAAACATAGTAAAGGAGTACTCTAACCTAATTGTGATAAATTATATTAGGTTACATATTTGAATTTCACATACAATTTCACTGCTGTTGAGGATTAATCTAATTTATTTGGTTGAAAAAAAGCGTGAACCAAAAATTTCCATGAAAGAAAAAGTTCTCGTTTCTCTTTCACCTGCAGAGACATGGAACAGTAAACACAACATAAGATCTGCAGAGACGTGAAATAAAAAAGAAAAGAGAAAAAATAAAAATAAATAAAACAACCACACTTGAAGCATGCATGGAGTTAGCGACAGAGAAAACAATAACTGTGAAAGCTGCTGTAAAAGACTACGCATGTGCGCGTTTTCGAACGAGGAAAACATCCAAAAGTGGTCACGATTTTGGGTTTTTGTTTTGTAAAAGTAACGTAAAAAACGAGATATGTTTTAGAATGCGTTGTGCATGTGATAGTGATGGAGAATCGACTATGCTCTTTCAACTTTACCTGGGGATGCAGAAAGTAAGTGATTCTCAATCCCCAGCCACACGATGTTTTGAGGTCTCTACTGTTCAGTCTTCCATCATCACTGTAAAGGGTTTGGTTTGGTGAAAACCATGGTCCAGTTTTGGTTGTTAACATCATGCATACCTCTATTATTAACTCTGCCTGCACATTAAAAACTTCTGCACCAATGCTTTTATTCTTTATTTTTAAGGGAGATTATCTTCTCACATCCCATCAACAACTTCACCAGTTAACTGTTCAATCTTAAAGACAATATTTTATAATTATAAATGAAACATTACAGGTAAAATAGTAAATACATACTGATATAAAAGAGTGTAAGAGTTTATTGACCGTTAGAGTAGAGGTTATCATTATTTTTATTAACATTCTTATCTTCTTCCACCTATACCTATCCTCTCATACTTAATTTGATGTTTTAAATATTAAATGCATGAATATGTCGAAGAATAAATATTTATTTAAATTAAAAAAATTGAAACGTCCACTATTTCATAAATCAAATCAAATATTTTATTTTTTTCTTCACACACATACGTCTCGTGTTTGACAAGTGTACCAAATTGTACAAGTAATACAGTTGACAAGTTCAGATATCGTTCACATGGAGACTATCGTGATTTAAATTATTGGATTGTTTTGCTAATCAAAGATACGAATAAAAAATCATGGTATATATAAGAAAATAAATTTAGAAATAAAAAATAAAGAATTAATCAGAAATTTTCACAAAGGAAACCAAGAACTCGATTTCGAAAAGTATCAGATAAAAGCTTCACCGCGATTAGATTTCACGATTCCATTCAAAGTAAAAATAACAAACAATATATTTCTATTTTTGTCTCTCACACTCACATCGTTTGCAACATGCCTCGATTTTGTCACATACAAGCTTACACTAGAATAATAAAAAATCTTTATCTACCAATTTTTACTATTATGTTTGCATTACTAACCAATATATTGATGCTTAAGAATGACCAATGACCACATCTATGTCTAGTATGTGAAATCAATTGTTATTTTATCCTACTCAGGTTTCCCAAACTATCTTTTGGATTAGCCAATACTCCCAAATATGTACCATATCTAGAACATGCAACTTAAAGATCATAATCTAGGTTCCCAAACTATCTTTTGGATCAGTAGGTACTCCCGCATGTGCAACATTCAAAGACTATGTAGTTAAAACAAAAATAAAACATAAGAGATTATATATGGAAACAAATTATATTGAATGAAGAATTCACAGAGAATTAATAATATATTACACCCAACTCCCGTGAATGAGGGAGTTAGCTACTTCTAAACATACTAAACATTAGACTGATGATTAAATTAAGTGCCTCCAGCCTTCAGAATGCCCTTCTACCATCAAGTATATATATGAAGTTTCTTTCTCTCCAAGTGTTTATTTTTGACTTCTTCAAGTCTTCAATTTATAGATTTCCAAGACTTCAAAAACACCATTAAGCCTAAGAGAACAATCACATATGAATGTTACTATGAGTATGCTATACATTTTTCACGTAATTCCTACAACCCTTTTCTATCATGTAAAACTATTGTCTTTTCTCTTTTTCTTTTTCTTGGGGTAGAAACTTTACAAAAAGCCTACCTCAAACTTATTTAGTTTGCTGGGGTATGGTTTGCTTACAAAGTTCTACTTGAAACTTATTCAATCTCCTACCTTGATAAGTGGTAGGGTGTTTACACCTTACCCTAAACTGATCTCATCTCATACCTTTATTTCACTCAACATGTGTCTGTTCTCAGTGCAAAGGTGCTAAACAAGATATATTTTCTTTACAGGATAAGGTTAAAGAATGAAACAGTTAGACTCAAAGAGGATAACAATAAACAATTAACTTTTGGGTTGGTTATTTGGCTAAGTAGATTTAACATACCAAACAAATGCCTTTACCATTTCTAACAAATTATATGATTTTATTAACAAGAATCAAGAAAAAATCAATTTCATGGTAATAATCAGTAATTTACTAAAGTGTGATCTCACTCTCATGTTTTAAAAAGGACAAACCATCATGTCATCAAACCAAACTATCTTTCACTCAAAGCATGTCACAAAATATTCAAATATGTATGCACAATCAAAATGTAAGACAATCAATGCCCATGTATATTTCAGTTTAGTTGATCATTACATTAGTTGAAGTGCACACTGAAAACATGATTACCACATATGAGCTTAAGATAATGGCATACACACTCAAATAAAAATACAAAGCAGAAAAAAACTACATATGAAAATGACTCAAAGCAACAATTCAAAATAAGAAAACACCATGTTCTAAGATCATGGCCTCTATCTAGTATTTTACTCCTAGGCTTCCACTATTGGTTCATCTCCACCATCACCATCTTGGTCTTCAGGCTCAAAGCTATCAAATATCTCAGAATATGGCACTTATGGCCAAGGAACACTTGCTTCAAACATCTCCCAGGTCATGAGTTCCTAAGGAGGTTGCAAATACAATCTATCCAACCCCTCAATGATGTTCAATTGTCCTATCTTGAAGGCTTCTTCTCTAGTATTCCTTAATTGATGAGAGTTTTCAAAATCCAAAAATTTTAATCTTTCATGAGCAAATGAAAATGTTTAAGTTTGGGGTATTTTGATAATTGGCATTATCATGTTTTTATTTTAGTTTCTTTTTATGTTTAATGTAAGACTCGGGAAAGACTTAGAATTTTCGAGTGAGATTATAAAATGAATGTGTTTAATTAGATTTTTTTGTTGCAGTAGTGGCCACGTGGTTTAACAAAGAGAAAACATGGAAAAATTAATTTAATTATTTAAGTGATTTAAGTTGTTATTTATTTAATTTAATTATGATTTATGGAAAATGAGTGTTTATAATATTTTATAATGTACATTATAACATGAGCAAATATGTAGCTTACTGGTTGAGGTATATGTTTAATGTATGGATGTGCATGGATTTGAACCTGGTTGGGATAAAAGGAGTTGGTTTTATTTCCTTTTCATCTTTGTTTTTCTCTCTCTTCCTTGTTATTAAACTTGGTCATGTGCATGGTTATTGTTGCTTTTAATGCATCCTCTCTCTGTTGTCGATTTAAGCTTATTACACACACATACACACTTATATATATATATATATATATATATATATATATATATATATATATATATATATATTTCTTTTTTTTTTTCTTCCTAATTAAAATTGTTGTTGTCACCCACGCACAAAATTCACTTTATTTTATCTTTTCTATCTATTTTGAAAATCTTTGTTGCCACATATAATACAAACGACCAAGATTTTAGATTGAAATTGTAGAATATTAACAAAAAAGATTGGGAATGAAAGAGGATTATAGGTTAAAACTTAGGTTTTTTAGGAAGAGGGAGAAACCAAGAGATTTAAAAATGGAGAGAGCTTGTGAAGAGTGAAAGAGGTTGCGGGAGAAAGTGTATTGGAGAAAGTAGTCCAGGTAAGGAAGCTTGATCTTGATTTTTATTTATATTTTACGTTATCCATAGATGCTTGAATGCCATATGATTAATTGTTATGCGTGCTATTGTTGATGGTATTGTTTGTTTTTCTGAATCTTGAACCTATCATGGATGTGTGTATGTATGTTGTCTTCTTAGTCTGCATTTGTTTAAAATTCTTTCTTGTTCAGGATTGGCTAAGGAAGTGTCAGAGTTAGGTTTCATTCCTCCATTAGCCATTAAATCATCTTCTCAGCCTTGTAGAAGAACCTTATGTTTGTGTGCGTTGTTATTTTTGTTTCATTCACGTTAACGGTGCAACATGCGTTAGTTTTCTAGTTTTTGTTAAGGGTTAGGTTGTGTGTGGTTTCTTGACTTTATGGTGAGTGATAGCTCAACTCCACGATCTACACACACACAACCACATATTTTAGGGGTTACAATAACGTTCCTTACAATGGCAACAATGTTTTTCGTGTGCACTCATTTTATGTGTTTGGTTCAGCACTTTGTTAGATACCTTTGAGGTAGGGAAAACCGTGACTAGGTTTATTCCATGCGTGCATGGAGTTTTTTTTTCCTTCTTTGTGTCACAACTTTGAGGTTCTAATATGTTTTTACGTATCTCGTTCATGTTGGAGTGAGAGCCATGGTTTACGTAAATTTGGTTCATCCACATGCAGTGCAATGTTGCGTTGGTGGTTAATGCTCTTTTTGATGTGTAGTGTTCTTGCTTTCTCATAAATAGTAGTGTATCACATGTGAGGTTTTTGTTAGCTAGTTGTCATGTGTTGATTGGTTTATTCGTGGTCTTGATGGGACACCCTATGCATAAGTTCTCTATGGTCTAGTTGCTTTTATGGTCAAGGAAAAGTCTTACATATGGTCCTTTTGAAAGAGCCTTGTTCATAAGCCTTTTCTTGATTTCTTCTTGTCTTTCTCTCATGTTTTGTGACTTATTTGGTGTAGGAGTTGTCTTTTATTCCTTAAGGTAGCATTTTAGGGGGTGGAGACCTAATTGGAGCTTGAACATTGAAGAGCAAGAGTGAAACATTTTGAAAAGGAGTGAAAAAGGGCTTGAAGTTGGTGTATATTGGAGTAGTTTTTTGCATTATTTTGGTTGTATTTGTCTACATTTTGTATTCATTTTGAGTTGTAAAATTATCTTGTTTTTGCACTTGTAAGCGGTGGCCTAATTATGTGCCTTGGGGGAGTCTGTGGTGCTCAATTCATCTCTTATTAGAATATTTTTTTACCATATTGAAAACACATCTTACTTGGTAAAGGTTTGAAGGTTCTAAGTGTCTTCTAACTTTACCATTACGACGATCTAGTTTAGCTTATTAATTTCTTTCTTTAATTGCTTATAGTTTTGTGTGTGTCTACTTGCTTATCAAAATTAATTACATTCGAGAAGTTTGGTGAAAGAGAGCTTGAGGTAAACTTGGGCTAAGGAAAGGCTTGGTTTTTAAGAAATCCATAGTGATTCACCTATCTTTCATGGAAGTGAAGTTGGGCTTATTTTGCTTCCTTAAATTTCTTAGGGAATTATTTTTGAAATCCAAGTTTGTTTGTCCATTTCATATCATAAAAATATTAAGATTTCTAGAGCTTATTCACACTAAGTTGTTAGTGATTCTAGTGATGAGGCAACACCAAGTTTAAACCAATTAGTCATGAACTAAAATCACTTAAACTTTGGCTAAGGCAACAAACTATTTTAAAAGAAAAAGAAAGATTTGAAAAGGATAACTATATTACCACCTTAGAAAAGAGCTTAGAGTTTTTAATGAAAAATGAGAAAAAGTACAAAAGAGGTTAAAGAGTGGGAGCCATTCCAAGAAAAGCTCCAAAACTCCTACACGTGTCACACACTATGAGGAGGATATTAGATTAATAGAAAATTTCTATCAACATGCTCCTCTTCCACTTAGAAGGCCTAGAAGAAAGCATCACCATAGGAAACAACCCAAATAGATTAGAATAAACCTCGATCATTTCTACTGAAAAGATGTAGAGGCATATCTAGATTGGGAAATGAAGGTAGAACAATTGTTTGAGTGTCACCAAGAGTGATGAAAGAAAGGTCCTTTAGCCACCTTAAGCTTCCAAGGGAATGTCATGTATTGGTGGACTTCCCTAGTGAGAGAGAGAGAAGACTCTCCAATTCCCCCTAAGTCCAATATTGGAATGACTTGAGAAGTGCAATGAGAATAATGCACATACCTTCCTATTATAATAGGGGGCTAATGGATAAGCTCCAAAGACTCCATCAAAATAACATGAGTTGAGGAATATAGACAAAAGATGGAGTTATATATGATGAGGGTTACAATTAGAGAAAATGAAGACACCACCATGTCAAGGTTCCTTGGTGGCCTGAGTTTTGAAATAAGAGATAAAGTTGAATTGTTGCCCTACTAAGATTTAAATGACTTAGTACAAATGTGTATTAAGGTGGAGCAACAAATCTTTAGCAAAAGTTTCAAAGGAAACAACAACTCTTATGACAAAAAGGGGGTAAGCAAATTAAAGAAGAACCCTCTAGGAACTTTAAGGAAAAGGAGAAACCAAGGGAAGTGTCATCATCACACACTCACACTAGTGACATAAAGTGTTTCAATTTCTTGGTAGAGTACACATTGCATCTCAATGCCCTACCAAGAAGACCATGATCTTAAGCGACATTGACATCTATAGTAGCCAAGACGAAGAGAGTTCTAATAAGAGTGAGGATTCATGTGAGGATAAATGTAAGGATACCAACCATGAGCATGAAACTCAAATTCAAAAAGAAAAAGTTCCACAACAAAGCATCTCATAGGCTATTTGAGATATCTAGAGATGCTAGGATTACAGGAGAATGCTCTTATTAGGTTGGGGGAGGATATCTAGAATAATTTTCTAAAATTTCAATTCTCTTCTCTATCATAATAAATGTGCCACAATGGCAAAAAAATTTAGAAAAGGATGGGACCCTACACACGGGTTATTCCATTGCCATTCTTGAGCATGTCATTTGTATGGTATATAAAATTTTGTTTCTTTTTGTTGTCATATTATGATTTAATTAACTTATTTCTTTTAAATTTTTTGTATATATGTAACCCCATATTTTGTTACAAGCAAAGGAGTTGGGACTGTCTCTCTTTGATGATGAGGTATTTCAACAAAACTCATCTTCCCAAGGGATCTAATTAGTTTGTTGGTGAAAGATCTCGGATGACACATGTAAGAAAACATTGTTACTATTATTTTCTTTAAATTTAAAATTGTACCATATTTAACTAATTTCTCATTTTCTCCTTTAACATGAAGAATTTGAAACTAGAGTTTCATAGGTCTTACTTGAGAAAGGGTCATGTCTTGATGCATAAGAAAAGCATAACAATGGTGATGTGATGACATAAGACACAGTGTTGGGTTGAGGTTGTTGATGGAAAAAATAGAGGAAAACTATGTGGGGAAAGACAACTTACTGCAAATTATACTATTGGAAGAGGTACCCTCAAGCACTAACCCTATTCTTGCACTAGTGTTAAGGACATTACATATCTTAGATAACTATTAGAAGCATGTGATCAGGCTTATGACAATATGGGCTGCTGGTTTCAAATGTTGCAAAATCTTGTCATGGAATTCTCGCCTTCGGATGCCCAAACTCATCTTCAACATCTTTAATCCAGTCCAACACTATCCCAACAACAACCTAACCTAGTCCAGTCCACCCTAGTCCAGTTCACCCTATTTTAGCCACAACCCCAACAGCAACAAGACCATAAAGAAGACCCTTAACAAAAATACAATAATTTTGATGACTATGTATATTATTAAGACTTCTTTTTACGTTATTACATGTTTTTTATTATGTGTGGATATATTAGATATTACTTATCAACATATTATTACTTCAATAATGTTGACATCCTACTATATTTGGTATTGTATGATTATAGGTATTATAAGTTATGTTTTCCCTGGCTGGTATTGAGATATACAAATATATGCAAATATTTCTGCATGTTATTCATATATAATTACCATTTTATTTTTTTCTATTTAGGATATATAGTATTGAAATATTAGTAGGTATGTTTGAGTGCAGAGGACATAACCCATTACACCAGAAACATGCATTACATAATTCTATTGTGTTTGGATACTTTACTTTAGCTCTTTAAGTTTTAAGTGACCTTATTGCATGGACATTGGAATTTTACTTTGAGGATAGTCTTTGTAGGTAACGAAATCTATTTAGTGTTGTTCTTAATATTTATATATTATGATATTAGGGTGTGAATGAAATATGTGATGAGATGTGTATAGTAATGATGATTGATTCATATTGAATATTAGTATGATATATTAGTTTGAAATATATGTGATTGAAGGAAATTTGAGGATAAATATATTAGATTGGTTAAATTGTATCTAGAGGTGCTATATTTTAATATTGAATTGGGGTTGTTGTGACTTATAAAATAGACAACATAGACGGGTTGGAGTCAAAGAACCAATTTGATATGCCTATTAGAACTCTCACCAAGTAAATATATTTTATGAGAAGTATATATATATATATATATATATATATATATATATATATATATGATTATGATGTTAATGCTACTAACGTTATATGTATATAATATAATCTGTTTTAAAAGTTTCTATTCACGATAAAACATTGTGAATGTTGGAGAGAACAACATCAAATTATTCTATATCAAGCAGTCTTTAATCTAGAGATTGAAGATTATGATATTTTGCATTGTTAGAGTTTCAAGAAAGGATTATCTGAAGATTCAAAGTTTAATCAAATCATTCTTTTTCAAAGAATAAAAATGTTGAGTTGAAGTTAATTTTCTCAATTTCAAAGGTTTAAACGGTCATATGACTTGAAGATTTCAAATGAAGAAATACAAGTATAGAAGTTATAGAGAGAAAATAATCAAAGAAATTTCACAAACTAATAACTTCAAGGAAGAAATCTGAAAAATATCTTGAAGAGTACATCAAAACATTCTTTTTGAAGTACTGGATGTAAAGATGTTGATTTGAAAAATAAAACGTCTTTGTTTCAAAGAGATTGTTGAGCTCCTAGGTGCTCAAGAATTCAAACAAAACCTAATTTCCTCCTCCTAAATGTAAGTGGTCAACTAAGACATCTTAGAAAATGATAAAAAATGCAATAGGGAAAAATAAGAAATTAACTAAAACAATAATAAAAGCTACTCTAATGCATGGAAGTCATATATGAACATATGAGATGTGTATACGCAAGATTAGAAACCTAAACTGAACTAAAACAGTAGTCAAAATGATGGATAAAAGTGAAAACTAAGTGTTTGACAAAATGCTTAAAAGAAAATCTAACTATGTAAAGATGATAAAATGCTGTAATGAATCCTAAATGCTATTTTACAATGGAACTAATTCCTATAGTTATCTAAAAGCTAAAAGTAACCTGAAAATGGATTTAAAACTGATTAAAAACATCAAATTCGTGAAACTTGAATGAAAAGCAAAATCTGTGAAACAAAGAACTCGTGACTGATATTACGCAGATGCATTTCAATTGAAGATAGAAACAGGAAATTTAACAAACAAACATCAGAAAACGGAAATTCTAAATTGATCTATCCTAGGTTAACAGAATTAACGAATTTAACTAACGAAACTACCTAAGTTCAGGTTTCTTTAATTTTTCAGTTTTTAATGAAAGATGATTGATTAGAAACATCAAAACGAAATGGAATGAACTGATTAAAATGAATGGAAACAAATTATAACAGTGGAATATAAGTTCACGTATGAACTCAACTTGCAAATTAACTCAAAAGCTGAAATGCAAAGTGATGAGGAGATAAATTCTTGCTCTTTAGAATATTGTGAGTGAGTTTTGAGTTTTATATTCCTGATGTGATTCTGGATATTGTGTATAGAGTTAATAGATGGTTTGTTGTGTTTGGGTTTGATTGGTTTGGCCGGTTTAAATGACACTAGCATGAAGCCGCACTCACAAGTTCGGAAAAAAAAATCCAATTTTCTTGATCCAATATATTTTTGTTCCAATCCATTTAATATTTATTTTATTAAAAATTCAATCTATATAAAATCTATTTTATTGGATCTGGATCTCAATCTGATCTATATTTTATATATTTTACGGATTGAATATCTATTCTCTAAACTAGATTTTTAAATATGGATAATCTAAAAAATTCAATCCAAATTTTTAGTTGGGTTAGGCTAAAGGTTAAGATGGACTAGCCCAAATTTGACCATATTCGCAGAGTCAACCCCGAACAAATTCGTCCGTTTCGGTGAAGCCAACAACGATCAAAATTTGGCAATATTCTAGCCGGCCAAATTCAGTCGAGTTGGCTCTTGTCGAAATTTGGTTGAGTCGGCCTTAGCCTAAATTTGGTTGTATTCGGCCGAGTTATGCCTGGAAAAAATTTGGTTGTTTCGGTTGAGTCGATCACGACCTAAATTTGGTTATATTTAGCCGAGTCGACCTCAATTGAAATTTGGCTGAATTTAGTCGAGTTGGCCCCGATCCAAATTTGGTTGAGTCAGTCCTAGCCCAAATTTAGCTGTATTTGGTCGAGTCAGTCCTTGACCAAAATTTGGTTGTATTAGATGAAATCAGCCCCGGCCAAAATTCGGCCGAATCTAGCCAAGTCGATCCTGACCAAAATTTTTCCGAGTCTATCTTGGCCCAAATTTGGCCGTATCTGACCACGTCATCCTCGCCTGAAATTTGGTCGCATGTGGAAAACTTTTCTTCAGTCAGTCTTGACCGAAATTTTTGCATACTCGACTGAGTCAATCCCGACCGAAATTTGTTCGAATTTGGCCGAGTTGACCCCAGCCAAAATTTGGTCGAATTTGACCAAATCGGCCACGACCAAAATTCGGTTGGCCACGACAGAAGTCAGTTGAGTCCTTTCCATGTTGAAATTTGGCCAAGTTGAGCTCGACAAAAAATCTATCAAATCCGATGGTGTCGGTCCTAAGGACATAAGTTTTAGAAAATTCAATTTAATTTTCTTTTATAAAAAATGGATTCTAGATTTTGAACTTGATCCAAATATTTAGATCTGGATTTAAATCTTGATCCAAATATTTGAATCTAGATTTTAAAAAATTCCAAACTTGTTTTGTTGAAAAAAATGGATTTGGATTGAAAATCTTATCTACTTATTTGGATCTAAAATGGATATGGGTTGAACCATTAAAAATTCAATCCATGATCACCACTATTGTGAACGAGTGGGAATGGTTTTTGGGTTGTTTCCACGTTTGTTTCATCAGTTGGAAGGTTTTTGGAATTGCATTTGAAAGAGGTTTGAAGTATGGTGGAAGAGTTGAATTTGTTGAAACTTGAATATTGGAAAGTTTTAGTTGATTGTTTGATGATTCGAGGTGGTTTATTTGACACTGTTTGATAATGCTTTGTGATAATGGAGTATGGGGAGAAGAATTGATTCAAGAATTAGGACTCAATTGTATGGAACTATGCATGACGTTACAGTAGTTCTCCTTCCAAATGCATGTGTGGTCTTATAGTAGTCATTGCATTTTTATGATAGAAGCATGTGCATATTTGGTTGTCACAAAATAATTAAGAAGTGTTTTCTTTTTTTTTTCTTCATTTTATGTTGGAGTAGAGTAGCATCCATTTCTAAACTTATGACAATTGTGGGCTCGTGTTAAGATCAATGTGTGGCCATAAACTTGTATTTGTTTTGTTTACAGAAAGAGAAAATCACGGTGCAATTCGTAGGAATACTTCATATTACATTACATGCACTTGATTCATGCTTATTGGATAGTGTGTGTCCCACTTTGAATTTAATATTGTAATATATGTATGATATATGATGTGGCTCTCTCATTTTAAATTTAATAACTAGATTTAATATGTTGAATGTATACTATTGTAAGTAATTTTTATTATCATGGTTTTATACTTTAGTTTAAATTATATTTGTAAATTAGTAGTAAAATAAGAATGTATAGATGCATCGTGTAATAGTATATACTTTTTTCCCATAAAAATTACCACAAAATTATTTTTCGCATTTCTTTCTTTTGATATTTTTATGGTTATCCACGTTGTCTAATATTCTTAAAATAAAGATATAAGTGTTTGTGTGACCACACATGTTACCTTAGTACTCGACACCTTTCTTTTTCAAAAATAACTTAAAAATATCATTTCATTTCATTCATTTAGATATTTGAATGGTTGCCCGCATCATCTGATATTTTAAATAATGGTATGAGTAATCATATGACTGTTTGCATCATCCTTGTACTTGGTACGATGGCACACCCCTAACCAAGGATCCTATCACAAGAAGCATGGCCAAACAATGTCAAGAAGAGTTAGCATCCTCTCAACAAGGAGAAGCTAAGCTCCTATTCTCTTGGGTCATCATGAAGCATTTTTAGACCTTGTACTAAAGGTCTTGTAGTGTAGGATTTTCTTTGAAGGCCTTGCATTTAGGGCCAACTAGTATAGAGTTTTAAAAACAATCTTGCTTAAGTAGGGAACATCATATGCGTCTACGATGCTCCCTACTTAAGCAACTCTTTTAATTATATTAATCTAACTAGATTAGGAAGGGCGCCCCACACATGCCATATGACAAGGCCATAATGGAGGTTTCTCTTACAAAGGTAATGGTCATGTGTCATTGTCCTATTGGAGAGGCTTTTCATAAACTAGCTTTCCACATACAAGAAATTAGTAGTTCATTTTTTTGAGAGTGAGGAGTGCTACATGTCAAGCTCTTCTTTACCAAGCTAGCATTTTTAAGGTTTTTGTGCATGTTAGCATTCTAGGATTTTGGACCATTTTGCAAACACCTTATTCTATAAATAGAGGTGTCTCCCTATGTATTTCTCACTTTGAGATGCTTATGCTACCACAATTATTTTTTAGCCATAAACTTGTCTCTTAGTCACTTGATAGAGCATCCCCTGAAGTCTCTCTAGCACCTCTTTCTCTAGAGTTACCCTAACCTCTTTTAGAGAAATAACCTTCATTCTACCATTACAACCTCAAAAACTGAGAGTTTCCACCACCTTTCACCAAGCTTTTGCATATCCTATCACCTCCATTACCACCATTTCAAGCTTTGGCCCATCCTATCTTAAGGAGGAGGCTATCATGGTATCTTTCGAAATTCAAAAATATCGAAAAAAAAATATGAAAATTTGCAAAAGTTAAAAAGTTAAAAATTTTCAAACAAATATTTTTTTAAAACTATGTGGGATCCTGATTTTCCATTGTGAATGGAAATACATAAGACTGAGGTACATACTTGTCGGGCCCAAAAAAAATATTTGTTGTGTCTTTCGATACAATCTTTCATTCTTATTTTGGGGAAAATTAAATATTTTGAAAAAATCACATTTATTTACCACATTTAACTAAAGGTATCGCCTTTAGGCGAGCATTATAGGATCCTAATATCTTCCTTCCACGTAACTGACTCCTAGACCTAAAATCCGGTTTCGTAGACATGTTTTATCTTTATTGTTTTCCATAGTTTTTCAAAAATAAACTTTGATGGTGACTCCAAATCTCAATTTCTAAGCTCTTTCTTTTTGCTTTTTCGTCTCGTCGTAATTTATGTTGCAATAATGAGGCATTATTTTAGACTTAACTTGCAAGTAAAGTTTGCATTTAGAATACCTCCACACTCATGTGAGGCCTATAAATTTTCTTTTCAAAATAGTAAAGGTTTTATCAACCCCATGTTGGCCCATGAGGCCTCCCCTACTACTTTCAAATGTTTCCTCATGCTTATACAATTCCTTTATGTTATCAAACCTTAAAATTTAAGAACCCAAATAAACTAGTAATTTGTGTTTTCTAGACAAAGCATCAACTACAATATTACTATTTCCCCTTTTTTGTTTGATATCATATGGAAACTTTTGTAAGTGTTTCACCCGCTTAGCATGTATTTTGTTCAACTTTCCCTGGCCTCTCAAGTACTGAAGTAACTCATTATTAGTGTTCATGATATATTTCTTAGTTACTAAGTAATGTTCTTGGGTTTTGAGGCCACATATGAGCTCTTTATCATAGGTGAGATAGTTCAAGGTGGGTCTTCTAGTTTTTCACTAAAATATGGAATGGGATAACCACTATGAATTAACATAACACCTATTCCAACCCCAAAATCATCTCACTTTAGTTCAAAGATGTTAGAAAAGTCACGCAAAACTAAAATGGTTGCATAGGTGAATTTATTTTTCAGTCTCAAAATAATTTTATTATTTTTCTTCACCCCATACAAATGGCACATCCTTCGTAACATGTTCGATGAGAGCAACAATTGTAGTAGAGAAGTCATGGACAAATCTCTTGTAAAACCTAGTTAACAAATGAGAGCTCCTAACTTCTAATATTGTCTTGTGGGTGGGTCATTCTTGGATAGCCTTTATATTCTCAAGGTCCACATGCGCTCCATCTTTTCCATCCTTGAATCCAAGAAAAATAACATTGTCTTTGCAAAAGGTGCATTTGTCAAGGTTGGCAAATAGGTAACGGTCCCTAGGAATAATTAAGAGTTGTCTAAGATGGCTGAGATGCTCATCTAGGCCTTTATTGTAAATCAAAAATATCATCAAAGTAGATGACCACAAATTCGGAAGGCTCCCTATACTTGTTTTTTATTTTATCTCTATCCCTTTCTTATGACCCTTCATATTTAGATTTGAAAGGGTAACCCTCTCTCTTGGACTTTTTCTTAGGGTAAGAGGTGGTCTGATAGTCCTTCCTAGTGGTAGCCTTCCTTTTCAATTGTTATTCTACCCTCCCATAGTTGAACCAATTCATTCAAATCATTATAAGGACAAAATTCAACTTTATCTCTAATTTATACATAATTCAGGCTACTCTGAAACTAGACAATTATTATCATTGGTTCCTCTCTTATGTCGTCCCTCAACATGAGTAACTACAATCTTTTGTCAATATTCTTCCAGACTCATTTTTTTATTGGACTTTATGGAGTTATAATTCATCGTTTGTAAAATCCGTCAGAAACTGAAGATCAACATACTGAAGGAATTGATTGTCGGATATATTACCTACAAAAGTATTTGTCAGTAATACAAATTATAATTTACTAACAAAGCTAACCTGACAAATTTTAATAATAGATTCATTATTGATAGATATTAGTATTTTAAATTCTAAAATTCAATGGTAATTTTAGGTATACATACAACTTTATTTCTATTGTTAAAAATTCGTTTTTAATTGCACAAATTCTTGTAGTGTTTAGTGGCACACATACTAGATTTGCAAGTATTGTTGTGTTTTGTTGTTTGATTGAAATTTTTTTTCTTTTGTTAATCAAATCTAGAATCATTCCTTAGGACTTCATTTATTATGCTAGTTTCTAAACTTTTTTTTTCTAGTTTTCTTTTTCTTAGAACTCTCTGAAGTATTGTCATTATTTTTCTTCTCTTTGAAATTAAGCACTTCTAATTGGCTTTTTGTGACATTATTATGAGAGGCCTTCCAACCATAAGGGTATTGGCTAAGAAGATTAAAGAAGAGGAAGCTTTAAAAAAGGTGAATCTTTTCATTTGGAGAATAGAATATAAATCTTCTTCATCTTCATCTTGTAAATATTTGTAAGTGATTTATGTTTGTTTGTAATTTCTTAAGTTTTCTTTAAGTAGACATGAAAATAAATGCGGGTTTCAATGTAGGCCAACTATGGATCTCCATTTGGGAGAAGAAGAGGCATCCTATTCAAGAGTACAAAGGCATCCAAAGCAAGTGAAGAGAGCATCATGTAGAAGTCCCACATCTCTTGCAAGAGGTAGGTTAATGAGCTCAAAATTTTGGTCATAAAAAGGTCTATAATTTTTATTCAACGAAGCTATTGGTCCCACACATAGGCTAGAGTACAAAAGAAGCTTCCCAAATTTATAAATAGCTTTCATTACTTCTTATACAAAGCCATTTTGATGAATGAGATATGAATTAATTTTAAGCAATCTTTTGTTCTTCCAAAAGTCATAAAAGTACTAATTTCCTCCTTAAGCTTTTTTGTGCAGTTTCCTTCCTTGAGAGAAGATAAATAGTTTTTGTAAGAAGCTTGGTTAGTTCAAAGAATTTTCCATTTGTCTTGAGATTAGTTTGTCCTTATCTTTTTTGTTTGAATTAAGAGGTGTATATAAATCATATTAGATCATTTGTTGTTCCTTGAAGTTTATAGCAAAGTTGTTAGGAGCCATAATGGGTTCTTTGTTGAGTGAATTCTCTTTTTTTGTTTGAGCTTCGTGCTTTCCTCAACAAGGATGTATTTAGGGGTTTAAGCTCTTACATCATGAATAGTGTTAAGAGCTTCAATGCACAACTTTTCCAAGGGAAGTTTAGTTTGTAGGTTGATCATCAAAGTGTGATTTTTCAAGTCGAGTATCTGATTAAAAATATTAAAGGATACTTCCACAAATATCTCCATAAATGCTCTCAAAGAGTCAATATTTCCTTATATAAAGTTATTCATAGTAATGAACATGGTGACATAATGGCAACTTGTTTCAAAGTGAGCATTGAATTTGTCAATCAACATTTTATAACAGTCAACTGAGTTATTGGGTAAGTCAAAATACCATTGACGCGTTCAATCTTTAAGAGTTATGCGCTAACAAAAAATATGTTTATTATGTCTCTCGATTTATGTTTGACATATACAAATAAGACGTTATGCTTATAGGTCAGACATAAATTTCTTAAGGAAATCCTAATACGCTACTTTTTCCTTCACTTTCTTCATTGCTCGAATATAAACCCTCAAATGTGAAGCAAACTGAAGCATTATGTGCGTGATAGCCATTGTTGTGTGCCTAAGATTGCATTTTCTGCCATTGAGGTTAGTTTTTCTACCTTGTGTGTGACTATTTTAGCTTAACCCATATGATCCTCATTTGTAAAATTCACTAAAAAAGGTTAGAAAATAATTTATGACTCAATTTTTTTTTTGTGAAAACTTCTATTAGGTTGTATTCAAATGTAGAGTGTTCACATCTACGATATTAGTCAGATTTAGAATTTCCAAGATTTAGTGGTTAAAAACTTAAATATTCGTGACTTTTGCTACGGACCTCAGATGGAGACTCTCCAAAAATGAAAGTTGTCGGAAATGGGGTATACAGTTTTAAAAATTCCACCATTCATAGTATTATTTTTTCTTAGTATTTTCACACACTTTTTTAAACTTTATAGATTTATTTGAGATACTGTACTACTTAAAATATTCTGAAAATTTTTATAGTGTTTCCTTATTTTATGTGTGTGTGTGTGTGTGTATATATATATATATATATATATATATATATATATATATATATATATATATCACAAATTTACATATGTTGCCTCTACAACAAATGTAAATATGTAAATTTATGTTGTTATATATGCACCAGACGTAAATTTACATATGGTATTTTACCTGTCATAAATTTATGTCTTCCACAGTTACGTATGACCTGTAATAGATGTAAGCAGCCTAAAATAGCATATGTTAAAAACATATTTTGTGTTAGTGATGGAAAAAATTTATTGGTGTGATGTGGCTCTAGAAGGGGGTGATGCGTAGAGTTTATGAACAAATTCAAGCGATTATCATGTACATAAAATATTCAAAGTAAAAGAGTAAAGAGAGAAAAACACACCAAGAATTTATATTGGGTCACCTCACCACTAAGACTTAATATCACAATTTAAATTATCAGTTAGAGATTAAAGAATGAAACCACGTAGCCAATTAACACAACGCATTCTGACTCATTAAATAAAAAACTAATGCACCTTATGTCATTTATTGACTTTGGTCGTCTATCGACCCAAGTTGTTTAATGCGTTTACTTGGTGTTTTCTTTTAAGTTGTACTCATCTAATACACTGACTCATATATTTCTTAGACTCCTTTTTTTCTAAAGCTTAGCCTATTACTTTTCCTATTGCATATGCCAAACTTCCAACTTATGTTAATACTTATAACAATGATTAAACATATCAAAACACATGTTCAAATTATGTATTTTGATCTACAAAACAAATTCATTAATCACTTTAGTTGATTATATCAATTAGACGTTCTTTATTACTCATCTAACATTGTTTTACTTCTAATAAAAAAAACCCACCTCATTTGGTAGATTAAGTCTTTTAATATCATCAAAATTCTATTTGCTTAAAGATGTCTATCTACTTTAAGAATCTCCCCTTTTTTGATGATGACAAAGCCAATCAAAATATCATTTACTAGAAGAGAACATGTTTTGATCAATCATATCATAGTATCAAGGTAAAATTAGAATAAATCTTTTTGTTGGCAAAAGAAGATGATGGAGATCATTCTTCAAGAGTAAATTTTGATGATGATAAAAACAAATCCAAGAAATTAAAGTGATGGCAAAAGATATTGGAAGACTTGTATTTTGATTATGTATTTGATTAAGCCTTTGTAATAAGTCATACATTAGTGAATAAATTTTTTGTAGGACTTATCTTAGAGAGTCATAAAACAACATGCACAACAATCACTCAAGAAAGATTTTGTTTATCCAAAAAACTCTATCATAATCAATTATCTAATTTAAATCAAGTTATTTAGAAAAGTCTTTCTGATAATTGATTAACCACTCCTACTAATCGATTATCATAGTGAAAAATGTTTTAAGAAAAATTTATGTGATAATCGATTATCATTAGTAAATAATTTATTATATCTGGCAATTGTGACTTGACACTTCAGATTCTTGACCTTATTTTCACATAAGAAGTTTATATTGTTATAGGAGACCTATTTTGAAAATAACTTTTCATTCAAAGGTTTATAGTTGTGACTGCTAGAGCTCCTCTATGTGTTTTATGATAAAAGGGGATTTGAAAAACCTAGTGTGGATACAAAGATAACTTTCACCAAGTGGGTTGTTGTGTGATTGAGTTTTGTTTTTGTTGCTAGAAGAAATTGTTCTTCTAGCTGGTTAGGGTTCTGTATTGACTTTTGATATGTTTCTTCATGTTAAATTGTTAATAGATTTGTCTTATTATTATTGATCATGAATTTGTGCTTTCATATTCAATGTTAGTTGTGCATGTTATTTTACTATTATCATTATTATTATTACTGGTAATGAACTTTAGATTCATGAAATAGTTTGATCAAGAGTTCGAAAAATAGGCTTTTCAATCAATGATTTGAATCTTGATTCAATTATTATGGTGTGTATTTATACCATTTCTTATATTAAACTTTAGTGCTTTGTATTTTTGCCAGGTGGAATCTTGAGGGGTTCTAGGAGAGAAAGATTATTAAGTACATTTCTTGAAAACGAGTATGAAAAGATAAACTGACTAATGGTTTAATAGTGGCCTACTTACATTGGTTAAGAAGTTAAATAATCTTTTAAACGAAATCATTGTATTTAATGTTGCCAAAAGCACCTTTACTTTAATTTTCAATAAAAAGGCACTTTCATTTTTTGATTCAATGCCAATACAGTTAGTGTATTTATTTGTTGGACCTAATTAGCATATTCTATTTTCTCCAAGCTTAAAGTGTCTTCATCTTCTCCTTATATTGTAAAATTTATAATAGGAAGTTCTTATTTGAAAGCTCATATTCTCATTTAACAAACTAGTTTTTTTTTTTTTCATTTTAACCTAACCAAGAATTCATAAAGAATCAAAGCAAAAACTAGAAGGTTGAATCAAGTTTATTTTCATGACTTGGAGGTAGTTGATTATTCCATAATTTAAAATTTTGATATTGTATATTTGATGAATTGTAAGCTTATATCGGTGCAATTTTTTTCTTGGTATTCTTAAAGCTAGCATAAACTCATTGGCTTGATTTTTATTTGATTCCTTGTTAACAACTTATCAATAACTTGTGTGATTGTATTATTTATTTTAGGTAGATCTAAGGAGGGCTAATAATATTGAAATTATGCTTACTAATGTATAAATGATCAAACTTGGACTTGTATTATGTTTATGTTGGAGTTGGATGTATTATGTGTAATTGGATGTTTATCTTGGTCTTGGATGTAACTTAAACTTAGATGTTTGTCTAGGACTTGTGTTGTGTTCTAATTAGCTAAGTAACAATGTCTCATAATTTTGTGTTTGTAATTTCAGTTCTAAATGAATTAAATGATATGCTGCAATACTTGAAATAATGAATAGGCACTAAAACAGGTTATGGGATATATTTTGAAACAAATTTTCATTTTCATAATAATATACATTTGCAGGGCAAAGTTGATGGTATGCCGATGCTAATACATCAAATATTAAACAATATTCCCAGTTTGTGTTGCATCAGGGGTGGGCTAAGTTGACGAATGTGTTTGAAATATTTTAATATATTTGTATTTTGTGTGGGCTTGACCGATGCAACAAAAATTGATTATTATATTTTTTAATGCATTCACATCGGTCAAGCCAACGATAATGAAGAAGTAACTATGCTTCCCCCATTTGGCTGATGAAAAATGGCTTTGCATCCTATGCATTAGCATGGTTCACATCATCGTCACAGGATCAACGCCATCTTGTTGTCACGGTCAGCTTTGAATTTTTGGTGTCCCATTTTTGCGAACACGAAATGCCAACATTCTTGTAGTGTGCAAATATACCAAATGACAATAAATTTTCCAACAAAAATCTAAGAAATGCCACTACACATTTCTCCTTTTTATCTCTCTTCAATTCTCCCCTTTTTTTCATTCATAAAAAAGTAAAAGAAATCATCATGTTACTTGTAAGTTACCTTCCACATTTAAGCTTTGCTAATATTTCTTTCGGTCTCCATTTTCTATATATTCCATGAAAACATTTTGTAAGTTAAAAAAATCATATCACTATTAGTATCAATATTAGTATTAAGAACTATATGAGTAAAAATTACCAAATTATTCCTTCTTCTTCGTAAAGACATAGCACCACCAATATTAGGAATAGTTTGTCTTTTCCTTATATATCTATTTTTGTTAAACAATTCCTATAAAATAAAACTGCATCAGATTTTGCAAATTTAAAGTGAATCTTATATAAATATACTAATTAAAAAGGTTGTACCATGGTTGAATAATTGAGGCGATAATAAAACAAAAAAAAAAAAAGCTTATCGATCCATATTAAAACCCTCTAAACAATTATTAATAATGTCATTTCTACTCAGAAGTGATCATAAAACTCATTCCAAAAATTACATCTATACTCCCTCCACACTTTTCTAATTTTAAACATAACATCCCCTTTTCGTCAAGTGTTCGTTTATCTTGAAACAAAATTGAGTCTTAAATAATACAAATGTTAATCCAAATTTATATTGAATAAAAGAAATAACATTATAGATGTTTAGTATAGCTTCAATTAGCTTTAGTGCACTTTCCTACACATTATCCTTGTAAAAGTATCTGGCACCACCGACCATCTTTCAAAACTTAAAGGGAATAATATATGATTTGTTGCTGGTTGTTCACACACTCTTTCAAGTACACCAGATGCTTCAATATATGGATCATGCTCCTCACAATCTCAAATGTGAATTAATGGTGAAAAATTAATACAAGCGAAACCCATAGATCCTTTTAAACTCCTTATGTTTTTGTGGTGTCAATCCATTTACATTTGATCGAAGTAACTTTGAATAACTTATAAGTCTAACCATAAAAATATTGTTGAAAAATAAAAATTTTTATTGTTGTTTCTTCTAATTTGTATAAAATTAATTGAATTTATCTGTCGTATAATCCAATTAGTGTAACTTTAATTTTTAAACTAGGTTATTTCTTCAATTCTTAAATTGTTATTTGTTTACTAATTATATACTTTAATTTTCATCTTAAAACATCCATGGATAAAAGACGAAAAAGAGAAGATCATGGTTTTTTGGTTCTTCATATTGATAACATCAATTTAAAATCGCTCACAATATTAATATGATTATATACTATAAATTGGATACATACCTTCAATGGTTACTAAGAAAAATGAATCATTCTCCATTTTAAAAAATATCAATGAAGATGAATAATATAATTTATATGGATATTCAATAAATTACTTTATAAACTGTATGATTTGATGTATTTAAATTGCTAACGAAATTCTTATTAAAAATATTTACTAAAACATTGATAATCTTTACGAAATTAGATATAATAATATAAAATATTAGTTATAATAAATTATAATTTAAAAAAAATATCTTTTGTTTAAATTATTTTTATATTTCAATAAATATATACAATGGGTGAATATTATGTATTCAAACAAAATAACCGTTATATAAATCAGAGTACTTATCATAACTAAAGACACTTCTAGAATCATTTCTCTAAAAGGGAACTCTAGAGAGTTTTCTTTGACAAAAAAAGTACTTTAAAATTTGTTTTATTTCTTATCTTTTCATTATTTATTTTTACTTAACAGTTTTCTTGTTAATAATAAAAATAAGGAAAGCAATTGTTGAGGTTGGTGGTGGTGTAGAGTTTAGAACTTGCAATTAACATTTTATTGCTTCTCATACATAGCAGATACAACAACAATAAAAGTAAAGAGTTGAAATTTGGCGAAGAGCTTGAAGCCAAAGTAGCTGAGCCTATCCATGAGCTCAAAAGCTGTGTCCATTAATTAAGTATGAAAGCAAAACCCACTTCTCTCTCTATTTCTTTTCCCCTTCATGACCCCATGTGTCAGTTCGTTAAGTCTCTCTCTATCTGAATAGCATGTCTTTTGTGATGCATAATAAAATCGTCACCACTCATTGAAACCCTTCGTGACACCGATTGATCGCTGAAGGAGTATCCAATAGCTGCTGTGTTCCTGAGTAGCCCCTTCCCCAATTCAACGTCTCCTCCTGAGGATTCTGCAGTGACCTGTCTTTGCCACCACCCACCAATGCTTGTCCTACGGGTGCCCCAATGCAAGTGCAGTCATTCAGGGCGTGATTCTTGGTGCTGCTGCCCAGAACATGACCCACATAGTAGTCGTTCACCACCGCATGATGGTGGTGGGAATACGGCGCTGCTGGAAAAGAAAGTGGTGGTGGTGGTGCCGGAGGTGAGGCTATCAAGAGATGGTGAGATGGTTGATGCAGTTGCAGCTGCGGCGGTGGTGGAGTCGGTAGATGGAACGAAGATGAAGCCGAACCCGAACCCGACATGTATCTTGGGAACCTTGCATGCATTGTTGGGTCTCCCATGCTACTTGCAGCACGATAGCCCCCTGATGCTATTGGTTGACAGCATCTGAAACAGTTGAGGCATCGTTATAATTCACTTTTGCAAGAGACAAAAAACCATAAAAAGCAGGTCAGTTTTTATCGCTTCTTCTTAAATCCGAGATGTGAATCAATTAATGACCTCTAACTTTATATATTTTATTCATTTTTTATTAACATTTTCTAAATTTAAAATATTAACTAAAAATTTATGTAATTATCATGCGCAATTTTCCATTATTCTTACTTTCTTTATTGTTTCTCTAAAGTCTAACAGCATGCTCTAATATAGTTGATGTCATAGGAGACTATATTTTATCATTATTATCTTGATAGAGACAATATATGTACCTAGGGATGTGAAAACAATGTTTGAATTATTCATCAAACAATTTCCTTAAAACTAGACATGGTTAATGAGAGATAAAACGGTGGACCAGTTCACAAGAATACATGAAAAGGACTAATAAAAGAATAGTAGTGAGTTGGAGTAATGGTGAGTATACATACCCTAGGTTGGGGGCGGGTTGAGGGCTTAGGTTATGATCGTTACGGTAGACCAGCTGACGAGCATGGTTCAGTGTCTCTGTTTCCCTCTCTGCACAACAGACTCACACACGCATCAGATCAAATAAGGAAACAAAAGCAATTTTCTTTTATTCAAAACAAGTACAACCATTTCCATCTCAACAATTTCAGCAATCCAGCCTTCAATTTTATGATTGAAACGACCACGCCTCGTGGTCAAATCATCAACAACCATGCATTCTTTTAATCAATAAATGTTCAAAAACTGTTATATTAAGGTTTGTAGAAGTGTTTTTTTTTTTTTCCTGGGGAAACGGTAAAAAGATATAAAACAACAAAAGTTATGAAGATAGCAGCTATATCTAGCCTTGGCGGTGGCGGTTCATGTGTCCCCCAAGAGCCTGTGATTTGCAGAACTTGAGTGAACAAAATCTACACTCGTAGACCTTCTCACTCTCATCATCCTTCAACACGTCTTTGTTTCTCTGGTATCCTTCTGCAAAACCAAGCCAATTTAACAATATTGATGAGATCCAACTTCCCCCCATTATCCAAACCATGAATAAACTAGTTAAATTAAAAAGAAAAAAGAGAAAAACCCAACAAATCAACATTTAAACCTAACTTCTTTTTGCAACCCTTCCTTCTCATGGATTTTATTTTGTTTGCAGAAAGAAAATGAGGCAAAGAAAGAGCTGGGTGAGGGAAAAGTAAATAAGAAGAAAACCTGAAAAAGATATGGGGGTTTGTTCCAATTTTGTTTACTGACCCAGAAAAACATTAAGCTGAATACCCAGAAGGAAAACCCAAAAACAGTAGAAGTTTTATGTTGTTTTGAAGTTTTATAGTAACATGCATGCGGTATATATAATGATTAATGAGAAAAAGAAAAAACATTACCGGATGAGAAAGTGTCTTGGAAGAGTTGTTTGCCATCTCTGGAGTACTCATCGGGAAAGTTGTTGAGATCCAAAGGGTTATTTTCTGGTCTCCTGTTAAGCAACAACAAAGTGAAGAGAGAGAATATGATGTGAGTTCAACAGTTAGAGAAGATAGTGAATGAGAAATGTGAAGGGGAAGACCTACATGATGCCGACAGAGAGAGACAGAAAAAAATAAAAGGGAGACGTTCGGGTGCAGTGGGGCAAACACTTTGTTTCAGATGGGAAGATAAGACTAAAGCATTTTGTAGAACACTTCAGTTTGAGACTGCCATATATAGATGCTATCAGCTGTGAGTGATGGTGCAAGATAAAAAAAGGTTTGAAAGTTCTCTATCAGTTCCTCTGCCAACTCTCTCTCCCCTTTAAACATAAAATTAAACTAAAAAAGGGACAACATCGTCTCGTGACTATGAAGAAAAAAAAAAAAAAAAAAACTTCTATGGATTCAACCTTAAAAA
>Ga0214544_1002346_pt1 | contig 39926 bp, 15 predicted proteins | sample CNSS3metaG_FD_160074 | JGI IMG/M metagenome (GOLD analysis project Ga0214544, IMG submission 160074) | Root nodule microbial communities from cowpea collected in UCLA plant growth center, Los Angeles, California, USA - CNSS3 | ecosystem: Host-associated > Plants > Roots > Nodule | place: USA...
TATAAATTGGTAGTGATTTTTTATTTGTTTGTTTTTCAAGAATCAATCGGAGAAAGGAGACTTGTTGATCTAAGCACTAATTATGGTTAAATATTTATTTTTTAAAATATTTTTGTAAATACCCGTGGATACCTGTGGATACCCGCGGATATGAAAAAAATAGACGGGTACCCGCATAAGGGATACCCGACGGATATGGGTACGGATACGGGGCAAATATTTTTCCAACGGGTAGGGTACGGGGGAACTACTACCCGCTCCTACCCGCCCCGTTGACATCCCTAGTACAAGCCAATAAAGATGAAAATATTTATGTTTTCAAAGATTAAGCAGGATCAAGGATTAATAAATACAAAGCTTCAATGGTCATTTTTTACGATCTATATAATGAGATCAAGTCAAAGATGAAGAACATTCAAGTGAATTACAAATTTTTTTTAATCTTTTGAAATCATAGTGTTCTTTATGGGTGAGTGATAGTTTTTGTAATTCTCCACTCTATGATGTTTTAACCCGTGAGATTTAACTATGTTTTGTCTGAAAATATTTCTATTTGTTGCTAGTTCTTAATTTTAGGAAGAGATTAAAAAGTTTTGACTTTTATTAAAACAACAACTAAAATGAATACAAATTTAAAACAATGAATGAATGATGAAAATCCAGAGGACTGGACATGACTTTAGCAAAAGAAAAAAAAAACTAATCACTACAAAAAGTTGTGTAAATTGTGACAGTTATTTTTGTATATTATGACAGTTTAAACCGTCACAATTTATGCATATGGTGGTTTCAAAATTCACCATAAATCACTAGTGTAAGAAAGGCTTTTGGGAGCGATTATTTTTGTCCTTCTACCGCAGTTCTAGAACCGTGGTATATTCTAGCGAGGCAAAAAAGGGTCAGCTTTTGGTTCTGGTTCCTAACCGAAGTAAGGAACTCTACATTCTACTTCGGTTCAGCTAACAACCGAAGCCATATGTCCTCTTCTTCCCCTCAAACCCTAGGCAGACTTATCCAATGCGGGCCGTCAAACCTTGACACACAACGCTTCATCTGCGTCCACCATCAACCAACCAGAGCATGAGCTTTGTTACCTGCAATAAAAAGCGTTACCAGCAACACCGCCGTTAACCATGAAAAAAAGGCACTTGCATCCCAAAAAAAAAAAATGAAACACGAAAAAGAGGAGGAATCGCATCTTTCAACTAACTACCAAATGAAATAGAGGTGGTCGGAATAGTGGTAGGTGGCGTGTTGGAACAGACGTAAAGGTGGCGCACGCCGGAACATGAACAACATAGTGGTTCAACACCGTTTTTAGAGAAAAATGAACGAGGAAGATGAAGCACGGTGGCGTTTGCGATTTTTGAAGCCTAAATTAAACTTATGGCCCCGATTCAATTTTTAACCAAGACAAAAACCCCTTTTTGGCACCAGTTCCCTCTTAACCGAGGCCAAAAACAATTTTGCCAGTGGCAATTTTAAAATAATCAACAAGTTTTTTGCTTCGATTTAAAATAAACGAAGCATATAAGGACATTTGGTGTCGATTATTTATTAACCGAGGCAAAAAAAGTCTATTTTACTTCGGGTATGCAGTGAACTAAGGCAAAAAAGTTGGTGAAATTTTCAAAATGGTCACTGTCTCGTTATATGCTTTGGTTTCACAGAAATCAAAGCATATAACGCGAAGCGCAATCGTGAATCTACACTAGTGGATTTTATCGCCACAAAGTATAATATGATAGTTTTCGAACACAAACCTTGGTACTAGACTATACCTCCTAACACAATCCTCTACTAATTTGATAACCGACATTGAATTAATTCATTGACTTGAAAAATTGCATGAGTTGAGTGGTAATGTTAAGGTGACTTAGACAAAAGTTCATTACTAGAATGTAAGAGTTTGTGTCTTATGGAGCAAAGTAGTTATATTTTAGATGAAGGGATAAGATTACCTTGTATCAATTGCTAATGTCAGAAAATCCATAAACCACCACATGTGAGGGCTTGTTTGTTACAATTTGGATTTATCCCAAACTACAATGCTTGAGTTAATCATGGAGAAGATAGATCAAATGTTCAAAACTTCAGTTATGCATCCAATAGCTACGAAAACATGTGTTGTGGAAAACAATTGAACCGAGGTCATATCCCTTATTTAGGGTTCCAAATTCGCGAACCCAACACTGTTCATCTTCGTCTCAAACTCAAAGCTGATGTTCCTTTTACGCGAACTCCACCACACTTCGTCGCACCATTGCGCCACCGTCCACCACAGCCACCACTGTGCTCCGACGAAGGTTGTCATTGCTCCATGCCACTTTCCTATGGCGTTGTGGCTATACATCAACGGTGGAAGAAGGTGGGTTCGTTCCAGCGAGTTCATGTTCGTGGTGGAGAAGAATGAGGTCCTACGCAATTCAGGGGTTGTTGCCGCAATTCGAAGGTGCTGCGGGGGGTTTCATGTTGGTGGCAGATGACTTGCGTTCTTCTATTCATGGTGCAGAGGTGGTTCAGGCGCGATCTAGATCGCTCCTGCGTTGAAGATGGAGGCAGCGTAGTGATCTCTCATGATTCGGGTTTTGAACAGTGGTGAGGTTCGCTGCGGTGGAATTCACGGTGAGGCAATGGTGGTGAGGTTTGTTGTGGTGAATCTCTAAAAATTTAGAGACTATATGGCCTCGGTTTCTAGGATAACTAAAGCATAAACGTGGATTTATGGCTTCGGGTCACACCCGAGGCCAAAAGCCTTCACCTTTTGGCCTCGCCCCAATATGCTTCAGTTCAGGAACCGGTGTAGAACATAAAAAACAACCGCTGCCAAAAGCCCTTCCTACACTGGTGGTCCTAGGTATTTACCTCATAAGGATGACATTGAGAAGACATTGAACTATACTGGTTAGAAGAATGTTCTACTTGCCAATCATCTCAAGATTATAATGATAATATGCATTTATGGAAAATACTTCACAATTGAGATGACAATATGAGACTATAAGACATAATGGATTGTTGCAATATCCATATGATGTAGAAGCATGGAAACACTTTGACAATGTGTATCGCTTTGCTACTAGCCCACAACATGTAAGTCTTAATTTATGTTTAGATGGTTTCCCTCCTTATGTTCATCCCTTTATTCTTGTTGGCATGTTTTTGTTGCTCCTTATAATCTACCACTTGATATGTGTATGACTAAATTTTTCTTATTTCCAACTTGTGTCATACCTGGTCCAACAAACCTAACAAAAAAAATTAATGTGTACTTATAATTGTTCATTGATGATCTCAAAGGACTCTGGAATGAATGTGTCATGACATATGATATTTCCTCAAAAGAAAACTTTGTAATGTGAGCTTGCTTGATGTGGACAATAAATGATTTTCCTACTTATGTCACGTTTTAGATGAACGACAAAAGGGAAGTTAGCCTGTCCCCATTGTATGGACGACATGAAAGCTTTCACATTAAGACATGGGGGTAAAACTACTTGGTTAGATTGTTCTAGAACACTTTTGCCAAAAGATCATCCTTTTATGAAAATTCCGCAAAGATTTATAAAGAACAAAGTTGAGTTGGATGATCCACCTTATTTGTTAAATGAGGATCATCTATGACAATTCGATTATGGGGCCATACCATAATTATGAGGCGACCCTTAAAGATGTTCAACTTAAATAGTGGTCATACATTAAGGTAACATAATCCTATATTTTACATCAATTATATAATTATTGCATAATTACGACATGTTATTTCTCTATTTTTGCAGTCTCGTGTTACTTGGACACTTCGACATGAGTGGCAGATTCAAAAGGTTTATCTACCAAAAGTAAGAAAGTGCCTTTATAATATGCTCACGAAAACTATGAGTAAGGCGACCAATTCTATTAGGATAGGTGAATAGGGTTAGAATGAGTTGCTCAACTATTGGGACAATGAAAAGTTCAAAGAAAAATCCTTTTGGAACATTGTATTCAAATCATGACTTGTAACTTTTTATACTTTGATGCACTATCCACAACGAACTAGCTTTTATATACATGTTTATGTTGTAATTTGATACCTTAACTATGACTTAGACAAGCATGAACATAATTTAATTCTTAGTTGATTGCAATTGAATGATATGGATTGTACTCATCATTTGATTTAAGCAGGTAAAATTCAGGTATTAGAAACAATCAAGTTGGTATGTTATGTTATTTGTTATTAGTGTCAGCTAACCAACACTTTCTCTAAATATTTTAAAATATTTTTTACACTTTGGATAGGCTAGTCCACTCTCTCTCCAAATGTTTTAAAATATTATTTTTTTCTTATCGCCTTTTTTTTTTCTCTTAGCGTCGACTAGTCCATTATAGCTCTAAATATTTTGCTCATAGCGTCAGCTGGCCAACATTATCTCTACAATTTCTTTTTTCTTATACATTCTTGTCAACATAGTTGACGCTATATGCAACCCAAACTAGCATAGTTGGTTGACAATAATAAGATTAGCTTCTAAGTTGTTTTCATGAGTTTTCTTTTAATGAAAAAACTTCATATAGTGGTAAATGTTGTGTTTTTTTTTACTTGTTATATATATACATATATATATATATATATTTATATTTACATTTACATTGTAAGTAAAATACAATCAAACTTTAAAATAATTTGAGAAACTCATATATTTATTAATTAGTAACTAACTTTAAAAATAAAACAAGTGGGTTAGTTCAATTTAGTTCAAACATTTTAATCTGAAATTTGAACCAAACTATAAGATTAAAGTAAATAAATTAAAAAAAAAACTATAATTAAAAAAATGACTTTGATTCATGTACGATTTATTTACATCATGTTGATATGATCATATCACTAGAATTATACTTATTATAGACATATATGTAGGAAAAAATAAAATTATCTTATTAAAGCAAGTAATTGTATAATAAGAAGTCCCTATTTGACTTGTTTAACTAAACATAGTCTAGTGCATGAGTGTATATAGCTGATAGAACATAACACAATAAATATGTAGCTTACATTACTATTTTGTAAACTATGACTATAAATGACACTCACAACAAAGTTTGGTTGCTCGTATAATAGTACTATAATATATATATTTTTTATCCCCCTGAAGATTCATTCTATTATAACAAAAATAATAAATTCTTAAATATTAACAGGTTAAAAATTATAATAATTATAATCCATTCCTAAATATTGATATATAACATTTTTCTTTTTATATTGGAACTAAATCAAAACACAGAGATGATTGCACTATTGTTGTACGCACATGTATGATTTATTTTCTTGTTTTCCTCTCATTCCTATTTTTCACATTTTATTAAAATAGATATATATATATATATATATATATATATATATATATATATATATATATATATATATATATATATATATATAACCCCAGATAGATGAATACAGAGAAATCACCTAAAAACAAGTAATATAAAAGAATGATAATAAATGTATCATAATACTTTAACATTAAAATTTTTACATACCTCAGATTTATTATTTTACTTTTTATTTTCCCTTTAGTTCAATTTTGTTGAAGTTTGATATGGGTTATGAAGTAGGTGGATGATTGGGTGTAAATTGGTTATTGAAGAGAAGAAAGTTTGTTATTATCTATGAAACACTAACATCAAATCCAAGGTTTGGATGAAAGTGCATGGGCAGTACGTGGATTCCTGAGTGAAACTGAAAGGAAGAGAGATAACAAAACCCAAAGAATAACTGTGATGTCTGGTCCCCACACCGACCAAAATAACCAATGCGAATCAGACGGATGTTTGTAACAAATTTATTGGATTCTTTTGGAGATTATAACAGTATCAGAACATTAGGCGGCACACTAATTTATAAATACCATGTGAAATGCATTAGGTCTTTTCGCTGGCATGTCAAATAATTTATACATGTTAGATTCTGTGTTCTAGACGAAATATTTTGAGGACATTATTTTAAGGTGTATCAGGATTATAGATTTTGTTGACTAGGAAACAGGTTGAGACTTCCGACATGCATGTATGATTTTATGTTAAATGGAGCTCATGATTAATTTCAAGGGTTTAAGTCTCAGATTGCTGCAACTTTACTCTGAAATCCAGCTGGGAATACTTTCTTTATTCTGTGTGAACTGTGAACCTTGCAGATTCGGTCGCTTCACCCACCTTTCTTTTGTTTTCCAAGAATTATTTGCTCTTCTCTATCTCATTATCTTTTGCAGGACTTTTCTAGAAATCAAAACTCATGTGCTAAAGTACATCTAAAAATTAAAAAACAACATATTATGATGGGACAACACCAAAAGGAATCGAGCAATCCAAAATTTAGAGGAAGACTGTAATTTCTATTACCTGAGGAAGAAGGAAGCTAATCCTCTTTCATGATTGTCTTTCGTATTTGTCTTTGTATTAAAACATGAGAATTTAAGAGACTGGAAGATAGTTTGCACCCTCTCGTCTTTCGTTATATTCATAAAAATTAGGATTCATTTTCTATTTTAGGATAATATTTAAATTATTTATATAATTTTACAAGTTTCAATATTATTTGAAAATTTGAGACTTAAAATAAATTAACAATTAGATTAAAAGAGTATGTATTCATTAAATTTTAAAATTCAGAGAGAAATGAATTTTAATTTCATATATTAAAATAGATCAAAGTTTAAAACTAAAAACATATATATTTAAACCTAAATATTATACATTATAAAATTAATTTTAATTATATATATATATATATATATATTATTTTAATCCTTCAAAAATCACTACGGATTACAAGTCTGTCCTTAATCTCCACTGCAAGTATGGAAAGTTATACTTTTACACAGATAAATACATTTTGTTCATATCGTTCACAATCCCACCATGGCAAAATCTCTTTGTTTCTACATAAAGTGAGTTGAGAATCATATTCAAACCACAAAATCTTCAACCTATTATTTTTCTCCGCTTTCAATGTGGGATTAACACTACCTTTGACCCAAAACTTTAAAACCTTAAGATAATAAGTTTATGGATCTTTATTTTTATATGGTGCTCAACTTTCTCATCATTTTTACTCAATATAATATGACTTAAATTCACACTTAAATTACCACCAGAAGGAATTTACTATCTCTAACAATACAATCCTTCAAGCAATAACGAGCCATTCATGATCAACACTATTAGGATTAAATTTAATATAATAGTTAGAAGGAAATATTAATAATCTTAGGAGTAGAAGAGATAATAAGATTGAAAAGAGTATATAAATGCAAAATTCATGAACGAAACCTTACCAAAATATATTATAAATCTTTCTGTTAAAGGAATTTCAGCCTTAATGTGAAAGATGAGTGACCAAGAGAAAGGATAGAAATCATAAAAAGAGTTTTTTATTTCCCAAATACAGAAGTAAAGAAAAGATAATTAACGATCTATGGTAGCCAGGAAAATATGACAATTACGAAAATATTTTGAAACCATTTCCTAAATTAAACCACCAAAGAGCAATAGAACAAAAAAGTGATGATGAAATTTTCCTCAGACTTATTATTGTTAAACCAATATTTTTTAAAATATCATCTCTAGAAGCCTATTGTGTAGTAATATTCTCCAAGCAAAAATAGAATTGAGAGTGAGTCAAAGGAGGGGGAACATGCAACAAAGGTTATTTGCATGAAAATACACCATTATTAATAATATTCCAAAAACCTAGAAGCGTATTCTAATATACTAATGTGATTAAAGGAAACATATTCTTCTAATAAAGGTAACCTTTGTAAGATGGAAGAAGGAATATTAAGGGAATTGTCTTGCACAAAATTATTCATCAAATTTGTAATTTTATCAGATAGATATAGTAAAGCCAGAGTTTCAAGTATAGATGAATACAGACACAAATGGTAAAATAATTTATACATAATTAAGTTGCAATAAAAAAAATCTTTCTAAAAATAAAACAAACAAAAAAAGTAGTAAGTTTATACGTTCAAAAATGCTTTAATTGATTACTCACATTGAACATGGAAGATATATTTTAAAACGTTAAAATTAGTGGTAATCAGTGTATTACAAAGGTACAATAGAGAAACAACACAAAAAATCTTAGCACAGAATCCAAATTCATTTTATACGGCGTGTAATAATTTGATTAGTTTTATTGTGTCACGTTTTTATTGCATACATTCAAAATTGTTTTAATCTTTAGCTTTGCAGCAACAAAAGTTTAACCTTCGTGTTTCGTCTTTAATACAAGTAAGCAAATTAATTTGGAAATCAATTTGATCTCACCAATCAAGGATTGCAACAATGAGTTTATGCAATTGACGAAGATCAATATCAATGGATTTTCTTGAAGTCTAAAATGCTCTGGCCAACATGCTTGTATAAGTAAACCTGAGTTTCCAGAAAAGGACACGAGAATCATTCACAAACTTCTAAGTTTACATATACCTTTATAGTTTTTTAACACTACAAGAAAGTGTCTCATTAACAACCAAATTTTAGTGACCAAAAGTTATTAGTCACTATAGTGACTAATTTAGATATCAATTTAGTAAGTAAAAAATTATTGGTTACTAATATACTTACTATTATGAATAAAAAAATATAATTGGTTTCTAAGATTTAGCTACTAAATTTTTAGCTATCAAAGAAAACTTATCACTAAACATTAACTAAGAAGGTTTTTGCTAGCAAAGGAATTGGTTTCTAAATTAGTCTCTAATTAATTAGTGACCAATATAGCAACCAATTATAATTTTTTATTCATAATAGTGATGATTTTAGTAACCAATAATTTTATATTTTGTAAATTGGTATTTAAATTGGTCATCATAGCTAACAACTTTTGGTTACTAAAATTTGTCATTAATGAGATATTTTGTTGTAATGTAAGAGAGCTATAAACATTGCATTCTTCACTTTTTTCCATTTTCCTGTGAGCTTTAAATTATTCTCCATTGCATAGTTTCTCTAGTACTTTGTTTTAAGGTCACAATCTCAAGGAAAGATTGAGACAAAATAACTAGGAGTAATTTTTGTACTCTTTGTAACCAATGGTGGTTTATGTATTTGTTCGTAGTCATTTGCTGATTAGTGTAACCTCTTAAAAAGTTTTCTTAAAGTAGAAGTAGAAGTAGGCCATATGTTTGGATGAATTAATATAAATATGTTGTGTTGCTTTTCTTTTCTCGTTCATTAGATGGTTTAATCTATCATTTTGCTAGAGAAAGATAAGGACTTTATTCAATCTATGTTATAGAATCAACTGTTTCGATGAAGATATTGCTCATCAAGACAAAATTATGTACCCTAAAATTCTGTGAAATACTCCAACCACTTGTACACCTGAAGGCTATACAAAACTATAATTGAAATCACTACCATTACACGAAAAACATCAAATAGTGACTAAAAATTCAGTCACTAAACGACTAAAATCGGTCATTGATGGCAACAATAACCAATTTAGTGACTAAAAAAATTGGTCACTAATATGTTTGCCACTGATCCATAGTTTGTAACTAAATTTGTGATCGAAATCAATAACCAAATCAGTGACCCAAATCAGTGAACGAAATTAGTAACTGAATCTGTGACCAAAATTAGTGTCCAAATATGTGACCAAATTTGTTACTGAAATCAATGACCGAATTTGTGACCGTAATGATTGACCAAAATTAGTGACTGAAATTAGTGACTGAAATCAATGACCGAATTTATGATCAAAATTAGTGAATGATTTAGTGATTGGTTTTAAAACTAATGTCATATATAGAACCACATTCTCTTAATGACTACAACCCCCAATATAAATATATATATATATATATATATATATATATATATATATATATATATATATATAAACCCAATAGATTTTGATGCATGTCTAAAAGGAAATACGTGAAGCTCAAAAAAGTAATATATATTTAAGTTGTTGCGAAGAAGAAAATGACAATGGGATACTTCTTGATTCTTAAGGGTTATTATCTTAGGTTTAAAATAGGGAAAGGTGTATAATGATGAGAGGAAAATGCCAAACAATGTATATGATGTTCCATATTTTTGTCCTCGTCGGACCCAAAAAATCAAAAAAAATTATTTTTGTTTCTTTTGTACATCATTTTATTTTTACTTTTTTGGGAAAAATAAATATTTTGAAAAACCACATAACTTTTGCACATTTAATTAAAGGCTTCGTCTTAGGACGAATGTTGTGGAGTGTTAATACCTTCCCCATGCGTAACCGACTCCCGGACCCAAAATCTGGTTTTTCGCAGACCTTATTTTTTCGTAGTTTTCTAGAATAAACTATGGTGGTGACTCCAAACTCTCTTTTTACAAATTTAATTTTTGGTTCGTCGTCCCGTCGCGATCTCGGTATCGAAAAATGGCGACTCCACTGGATGTGCAAAATTGATGTGGTTTTTCTTCATATTTTTTCTTTCTCATTTTTTTTCTTTTTGGGTATTTGTATTTTTTATCTCTTTTTATATTTAGAATAATTGTATGTGTATGTTCTTCTTTATTTTGGTATTTGGAATAATTTCCAAGTGTGGGTTTGGGTATACATTATATTCTCCCTTCACACACACACACACATTTTATTCATTACATGAGTGGGGCCCTATACCCAGGTCTGAGTTGCTTAGAATTATAGGGGATTGTGTAGCAGTTTCACAGTGGATGTACTTCCCAAGTGGTCATTGTGAGAACCCCAGCTAGAGTTTGTTTGCTTCATTGGTACTCCCACTTCTTGTTGTTTACCAACTGTCGTAGGAAATGCCATGAAGTGGACCATAACTCTAGTGACCTTGATCTTTAGGTATTAAGGAATTATCCTTGTGAGCACATATATTTTCCCTTATAACTTTAAACGTCAAACCCAGGTTAAATAAAGCACTAAAGGGAGACTATTTGTGTCCTTTACCCTCACATTTCCTTGTATATAATAATAAATTCATCACAATCACACCATTATTAGCCATAAACATACATTTCATTAGAATATCATGTGAATAAGTGTCCTGCGAGGCACAAACATACATTGCATTCCATTTTGTGGTCATTCATGATACCTTATCCAAAGATTCAAAAACATAGCATGCATCAACATAAATTTTGGAAAATAAACGAAAAAAAATTGCACTAAAATAAGTTCAAATTGTTTCCCACTTTCTTTATCACCAAATTCTTGGAATCTTTCTTATGAAAAATGAGAAAATGATAAAATATTCTTTGGTTAAATCAGTGGATTGAATAAAAAAATAAAATTTGTTTGTTATCATGTCTTTTGAATCATCATATAGTCTTGCATATATGAAATTGCTCAAATCCATCTTCCTTTCCATCTCTCTTCCACCATAAACCTTGTTTTCATTTCCATGGAGGATTATCATAAAGGGGACACATACCTTCAAAAAGATTACCATAAATTCTCTGAACACAACAAAAAAATGAAGAATAATCTGCTAGGTTGAAAACTCTTATGAAAAGTCTAGGCAAAAATAAGACAAAAAAGAAGTGAAAAAAAAAACAAAACAAGGGACATCTTATCATATGAACTAAATTCTTTTCCTCTAAATTAAAGTTTTTGTTGAGAAAAACAACCATGATTTGAAATTATGTGTGACCATGTTTCTTTATCCAAAGAAAAAAACAAAAGTAATTATCCTTTGCTACCCAATTTGAGCCTTCCAAAAAAAAATTATTTCAAATTACCTTAAACAAGGGTCACCCTCACACTAAGGGTTGACATAATGTTTGGATTTGTTCCATCCAAATGGTAGTTCACCAATACAAAGATATATAAAAAGAAAAGAAAAAAAAAAGAAATGGTTATATCAAGAAAAGAAAAGAAAAAGAGAAGGAAAAGGTGAACAAAAAGAAGTCAAACAAATTCTGAATGAAACATTATTCAAAGATCCTTGTTTGAAACAACACTCACATAATTTGTTTGGGGCTTTACTATCATTTACTTTGATACCCCTTGCCTTGGCCACAATACAAGCCTAATAAAGTCCACACAAATCAAAGATTGGTTGTTATCTTTTGAAGGTTTTAATTTAGAGGAAAATTTTGATTTGCTAACAAGTTTGTTCTAAAAAAAGATAAAAAAAAGGATTAAAAAAGTGTGTTCAGAGATTTGCTTTTAAACATTGGGGCATTTTATGTTTGGTTGACATGTTTTCAAAGCTCCAAAATCAGCACAGGTAATCAAGGAATCTGGTTAAATTTGGGTTTTCCCCTTTCAAGTCATTGAATTCGTATGTTACATCGAGACCCTCTACAAAGCAATGGTCATGGTTTTTCTCATCATCGACGCCCTCTGCGAAACAATGGTCATCGATCTCTTTACATTAAGACCCTCTGCGAGGCAATGGCCATCGATCTCTTTACATCAAGACCCTCTACGAGGCAATGGTAATTGATTTCTTATGTCACATTGAGGCTCTCTATGAGGCAATGGTCATCGATCTTAAATCAAGGCCCTTTGCGAGGCAATAATCATTGATTTCTTATGTCACATCGTGGTCCTTTGCGAGACAATGGTCATCCATCTCTTTAAATCAAGGTCCTCTGCGAGGCAATGGTCATTGATTTCTTATGTCACATCGAGGTCCTCAACGAGGCAATGGTCATTGATCTCTTTACATCAAGACCCTCTACGAGACAATGGTCATTGATTTCTTTGTCACATTGAGGCCCTCTACAAAGCAATGATCATTGATTTTTTTTCCTTTCCAGATAGACCCTTTCCTCAAGATTGGTCTAATCTATTTTTTTAAAAAGTCAGAAAAGAAAATAATAAAACAAAGTGATTTGTCAGATCGTGACCCTCTACATGGTAATAGTCACTATCTTTTGGATATAGACCCTCTCCACGGAATTGGTCTAATTTGTTTTTTTTTTAAAAAAACAAAAAGAATTAGTGTCAAATCAAGACCCTCTACTTGGTATGGTCAAGTTTGTCTTCAAATTTGTCTTCTTTTAAAACTCGAACAAAATTAATGTTTTTATCTTTACTTATCTTTGATTACGATAATATGAAAAAGTCAAATTTTCATATTATCTAGTAAAATCCAAGTAAAGAGGGGCAACTGTAAACACCTAATTTCGTCCGGGTGAATAAATTTATTTTCAAAAAAAAAAGTTTTTTAGGTAATGGAAAATAAAGAAAAATGTGAAACAAAATTTTCTTCAAAGATTTTCAAACTTTAATTTTAGAAAAAAAAAAGAAAATAAGAGAGATGGAAAAAAAGAAAAAAAAAGGAATAGCCTAATTTATTATCACACTCCTCTTCATGAGCCTAACAACTCAACATATCTTCTACCTTTGTTCTGATATAGAAATTAATGATATGATTCTAATAATTAAAAGCAATATCTCTTCATATAATTAGAATCAATATTACTATTTGGGATTGATTTTTTGCTCTAATTTGTTAACGGTTAGAATCAATATTACTTATCTTTATTGATTTTTGGCTCTGATTTGCTATGATTTGATCCCCATAATGTGTTGCTATCATGACCAATTCCTTCCTTATATTGTTCATTACAATTAAGGCGGATTGCATTGATATTGCAAGGTGTGAGTATAAATACGCACTCTAAGGACCGAAAGAAAAGAAGATTCTCTACACTTCTCTAATTCATTCCCATCACCACTCCTAGATACACATCTCCTTTATTATCTCTCTTTCAAAAAAAAATATTGAAGGAGGTACGAAAAAAAGAAAAAAGAAGGCATTCTCTATACTGTATCTTTCTCTCTAATTACCATGCACACAAACGCATGTCATTTTTATCTCTCTCGAACAAAAACACAAAAATATTATAAAAGGAGGCAAGAAAAAGAAAAGATAGAAGGTACATCATTGTTAGTTTCTTTTTCTTTTGATTTTTTTAATTTTCATTATTTTTTTTAAAAATCATAAAAAATATTTTTTTTCCCATTTCTTTGGTGTCTGTTCGATTGCTCGCGTTGCATGACATTCAGTTTAGAGTTTCCTTCTTTTTTTCCTAAAAAATGTATACCAATCTAAGAATAAAAAAATAGCTTTCTTTGTTTACTCTTTAATATCTATATGGTTGCTCACGTCACAGTGAAATTCACATCCACTTTTAAATAACTTTAAAAAATATGAAAAATTATAAAAGATTAAAAAGATAAAAAAATCAAAGATAAAAAAAGAATTTATTTTCAGTGTCTGTCCGGCCGCTCTCGTCGCGTGACACCAATAATAAAATAATACTAAAAATTTAAATGAAATTTTTTTCAAAACTATTAAAAAAGATTAAATCATTTTTCAAATATTTTTCCAAATAGTTATTCATAAAGAACTATGTAACCTTGATTCTCCATTGTGAATGGAGATACGTAGGAGCGAGAATTAATCCTCGTCGGGCCCAAAAAACAAAAAAAAAAATATTTCTTTTGTACATCAATTTATTGTTACTTTTTCGAGAAAAATAAATATTTTGAAAAACCACATAACTTTTGCACATTTAATTAAAGGTACCATCTTAGGACAGACGTTGTGGGGTGCTAATACCTTCCCCACACGTAATTGACTCCCGGACCCAAAATCTGGTTTTTCGCAGACCTTGTTTTTTTTGGATTTTTCCGTAGTTTTCTAGAATAAACTATAGTGGCGACTCCAAACTCTTTTTTACTAATTTAATTTTTGGTTCGTCGTTCCGTCGCGATCTCAATATCGACAATATATATATATATATATATATATATATATATATATATATATATATATGTATGTATGTATGATCTAGTATTGTATGTGTTTGACGTAATTTCATGTAATTATATTACTTCAGATAAAAAGACCCTACATCCAATTGTGAATCTTTTTAAAGAGGGATTAACTAAACACTAAAACTAAATTGAGAGCAATTTAGGATAAAAAGCACCTCTCTTAAAGTCACAAGAAATAAAAGACACCTCCCTTGAAATCCACAAGGGATGAACACCTCCTTTGAGTCCCACAAAGGATGAAGACACATCTCTTAAATCACACAAGAGATGAAGAAACACCTTCATTGAATCCACAAGGAATGAACATCTCATTTGAATCACACAAAAGATGAATAGTTTCTCCTAGCAACAACTGCAACACTCAATCACACAAGAACCCACTTGTTTAAAGTTATTGCTCTACCCACACTAGATTTTTCAAAGTCTTTCAAGAAAGAGTTTTCAAGTACAAAGACTTCTTTAACTTCTGTATTTTGTAAAGAGAACTCTCACATTCATTTATAGAAATTACATTCAAAATTAGGTTAAGAATATGAAAGGTCAAGTCATAACTACCGTTGATAATCAATTATCATAACGGATAATCGACTATTATAATGACTTTTCTAAAAAATCATTTTTTACTGAGATAATCGATTATCACTTAAGATAATTGATTATTTCAGTGAGTTTTGCAAAAATTATAACTCTCTCAATGCTCTATTGCTTGGGTTATACCTTTTGACTTATGAACTACAAATTTAACTATTTTAAATAAGATACACATATTACAAGACTTCAACAACTAAACTAATAAAATCTTAAGTCTTCAATGTATCTCTTGAATCCAAGGATTCTTTAAGTCTTCAACATTTCTCCATGAATCATCATTAAGCTTTCACATTTCTCCATGAGTCATCATCCTCAAAACTCTTTATTGAAGCAAGATGTCCATCTTCTTCTTTTTGTCAACAATTGTTCCTCTCCTTAATGCTAAAAATTATCATTCATGGAGCATATCCATGCTTATGACAAGAAAGACCTAAAATTTTCATCATGGTATCAGTGCAACAATATGGTTACATCTGGGCTTGTTCATTTGGTCTCCATGCCCATCCGCCAAAGCATCATTTGGATGGATAACGCTTTTAATGCTTAAAATGATATGAAGAACCAGTTCTTGCAAGGCGATCTATCATACATCTTTGATCTTCAAATGGAGGTAGTCATTCTACGTTAAAGAGATCTCAATTTTGGAATACTTCTCCAAAATAAGGGTTATCTGGGACAAATTGGATAACTTCATACCAGATCCCACTTGCACCTATGTTGCTAAATGCAAATATAATTACAAGCTCAATCTATCATTGCTTAGAAAAAACTAAAGGATCAAGCGATGCAGTTTATTCGTGGACTCAATGACCACTTTAATAATATCACTTTTTTTCTACACAAACACTTATGCATCAAAAACTTAGGAGACCTTACATACTTCCTTGGTCTAGAGGAAACTCTACTAGTGTTCATCATTGCCAAAGGAAATATACTCTTGATCTTTCTGAAGATGAATCTTCCTCTTATAGCTGTCTGATTGGTCGCCTAATTTACTTAACAGACATAGTCAAGACATTGCCTATGCAGTAAATCATCTAAGCCAATTCATGTCTTCACCCACTGACCTACATCAATAAGTCACATATCATGTTTTATGCTACTTAAAAGGAATTCCAGGAACTGGTCTCTTTTTTCACTCAAACAACACCACTTAGCTTAAATCTTATAGTGATTTAGATTGGGCCACCTGTCCTAATACCCAACATTCAAAAATGGCTCTTCCATATACTTTGGCAATTCTTTCATCTCTTAGAAATCTAAAAAGTAGTAAATTGTATCACATAGCTCATCGAAAACAAAATATTAGGCTCTAACTTCAACTTCTAGTGAGATCCAATGGATTGCTTTTCTTCTTCAAGATTTTGGCATCCAATTTTTACAACTAGCTCCTTTGTACTATGATAACATCTACCATCTAAATTGCTTCAAACCTTGTCTTCCATGAGAGAACAAAACATATCAAGATTGATTGCCAAATTCTCTAGGAGAAAATCACTTTTGGTCTTCTCAAATTGCTTCCTATCTCATCCATTAATCAAGTTGCCGATATTTTCACTAAGTCACTTCCTCCTCAGACCTTCATATACTCACGTTTCAAGTTGGGAATGAAGAACATATATTCCCAACTTGAGGGGGTGGATAAACTCTAGTTTCGTTCCTTTATGCTTCAATGTGTTTGTGCTTAGCACGCTCAAACCATTAAGCACTCCAACAATTTGTTTTTATATATATATATATATATATATATATATATATATATATATATATATATATATATGGCTTTCTCTCTTTTGTTTTATAGCAGACTTTTATGAATCAATAATATCATTTTCATTTCTTCTCTCTTCTCCTCTGGATTATCTATGTTTCTTCTCTTTCACTCTTATAGACACATTGTTTTGCACTTCTTCCTCTTTGTTTTAAAGTAGTGGAGTTTTTTAATCATCAACATTCATGGTGGTAAGTTAGAGAAAGTTATGATTCTAATTATTAGAATCAATACCAGAGATATTATGTCAATAATATTATCCCAATATCCTTAATATTATGCCCGTGTATTATTTCTCATGTGTGCAGCCATCATTATCAATTATTTCCTATATTGTTTAGTGTATTCAATGATGGCTTTATTATAGAGATTATGATTGTCTTGTATTGTGTTTATATAAACACGACATCTGCAATACAAAAGCACAACCATATTTCTCCATTTTATATTTCTTGGTATCAGAGCTCTTAAGCTTGAAGGCTCTCAATCCAATCATGTCTTCTGCAACCAACACAAATCACAAAAATGACCTACCCACAACTGTTTCTGTCAGGTTGGACAAAGATAACTATCTCCTATGAAAGTCACTAGTTCTTCCACTAGTAAGAGGTTACAAACTTGATGGCTACATACTAGGAATAAGAGAATGCCCAGAATCGTTTATCACTCAGTGACAAAACTCAGAAAACCAATCCTAACTATGAAGAGTGGATTGCATAAGATCAAGCTCTCCTAGGGTGGCTAAGAAATTCAATGGCCATTGATATTACAACACAGTTGCTGCATTGTGAAACCTCTAAGGAACTTTGGGATGAAGCCCAAAGCCTAGCAGATGCACACACAAAATCAAGGACAATCTACCTCAAGTCATAATTTCACAACACTCGCAAAGGAGAAATGAAAATGGATCAATATCTTCTCAAAATGAAGAACTTTGCTGATAAATTAAATCATCTTCCTCTCATGCTAAGGAGCCTTTAGAATTGATTCATAGTGATGTATGTGGACCTATCTTAATTTTATCTCCCTCTAATTTTAAGTACTATGTTCTTTTCATTGATGATTACAACAGGTTCACTTAGATTTTTCCTTTAAAAAAATAGAAAAAATACATGCTTTCACTCAATTCAAAAGCCTGGTTGAAAACCAATTTAACAAGAAGATAAAAGCTCTTCAATGTGACGGTGGAAGTGACTTTAAACTTGTCTAGAAAATAGCCATTGAATCAGGAATTCAATTTAGAATGTCTTACCCATATACCTCTCAGCAAAATGGTAGAGCTAAAAGGAAACACAGACATGTGATTGAACTAGGGCTCACAATTTTTGGCACAAGCTAAAATGCCTCTACACTACTAGTGAGAAGCTTTCTCTACTTCAATTTATCTCATCAACAGATTTCCTTCATTAGTTAACCCAAATGAAAGTCCATTTCCATTGTTATTTGGAAAGAAACTTGACTATGATGCTCTAAAGCCTTTTGGTTGTGCCTGTTATCCTTGCTTTAAACCATACAATAAACACAAACTTCAATTCCACACTACACAGTGTGTATTCTTGGGATATAACAAATCTCATAAGGGTTATAAATGCCTCAACTCTCATGGCAGAATTTTCATCTCAAGACATGTGGTCTTTAATGAGAATCACTTTCCTTTCCATGATGGCTTTCTTGACACAAGAAATTCATTAAAAACACTAACTAGAACAATCTCTATTGTTCTTCCTTCTTGTCCTGGAGGTACCACTACAAGTCACACAGTTGAATTAACTCATAAGGAGGTCAATCATCAAGAAGGTGACTTAGTTTCCAATGAAGAGCAACCAACTCTTAGTGACTTAGCTATCAATGATGATCAACCAATGTTCAATGATATCTCTATTCATGCAGATGAGGCAGCCTCACATGTAAATGACACACCAAAAGACACATAAGAAGGAAATAACCAACAAACTCAGTAGGACAACACGCATTGGATACAAACTTGAAGCAAGACAGGGATCTACACGCCAAAATTGCCCTATATAGGGCTATCAGAAATAGACACGGAAGACAAGGAACCAAAAAATGTTAATGAAGCTCTACTCAATCCAAAAAGGAAAACAACCATGGATGCAGAATTTAAAGCTCTAGCAACTAATCATACTTGGACTTTGGTACCATTTTAGGGGCAGAATAACATCATAGACTCCAAGTGGGTCTTTAAAATTAAATACAAGGCAGATGACTCAATTGAGTGAAGGAAAGCAAGATTGGTTGTCAAAGGTTTTCAACAAACTAAGGGGCTTGACTATGATGAAACCTTCAGTCTAGTGGTCAAGTCTAGCACGATAAGAATTGTCATATCCATTGCAGTACATTTAAATTGGGAGGTTAGGCAATTAGACATAAATAATGCATTCTTGAATGACAATCTCAAAGAAAATATGTTCATGCATCAACCTGATGGATATACAGATTCAACCAAGCTTGGCCAGATATGCAAATTAAACAAGGGAATTTACAAACTGAAGCAAGCCCCAAGGGCTTGGTATGACAAAGTTTAAAGACACTTTATTGAGATAGGGCTTTCAAAACACCAAGAGTGATTCGTCACTGTTTGTTCTTAGAGAAAATGATCATATCATACTCATTCTCATATATGTTGATGACATAATAATTATAGGGAGCAACAATAATTCTTTAGAGATTGTCATTGCTTAATTAAACATTGCTTTCTCTCTCAAAGACTTTGGCCTTCTACACTACTTCTTGGGAATTGAAGTACACAGAGATGTCGGTGGAATGTACCTTAAACAAACAAAGTACATTAGAGATATACTCAAGAAGTTTAATATGGAAAAAGCTTCATCTTGCCCTAGACCTTGGTAATAGGGAAACAATTCATTGCTAAAGGAAAACTTATTGTTAACCCTACACTATAGGTGCATTACAATATCTGATCAACAGTCGACCAGACATAACATTTTCTGTCAACAAACTCGGCCAATATATGAGTTTTCCAACCATAGATCATTGGCAAGGAATAAAAAGAATACTAAGATATCTCCATGGAACAACAAATTTTTGTCTTTATATCAAACCCTTAACCATTCTTGATATAACTGGATTCTCTTATGCAGATTCAGCCACTAGCATAGATGATAGGAAATCCAAAGCAAGGCAGTGTGTTTTCCTTGGAGAAACATTGATCTCATGGGCCTCAAGAAAAAAAAAGTGGTGTCATTGTCAAGTACTAAGTAAGAATACGGAGCTTTAACTGACCTAGTAGTAGAAGTAACTTAAATCAGATCAATTCTAGATGAGCTGAAATTTCTTATGCCTAGAAAGTTGATTTTGTTGTGTGATAACTTAAGTGCTAGGGCATTAACATCCAATCCAGTGATGCATGCTCGGTCTAAACATATTGAGATAGATGTTCACTACATTCGTGATCAAGTGCTTCAGAATCAAGTCACAATAGCCTATGTGCCCACAACAGATCAAATTGCAGATTGTTTAACCAAACCTCTCACACACAAGGTTCAACATTTTGAGAGACAAACTTGGAATGACTGAGTCATCTCAGTTTGAGAGAGGGAGTTAGAGAAAGTTAGGATTCTAATTATTAGAATCAATACTAGAGATATTATGTCAATAATATTATCCCAATATCCCTAATATTAAGCCCATGTATTATTTCTCATGTGTGCAACAATTATTATCAATTATTTCCTATATTGTTTATTGTATTCAATGATGATTTTATTATAGAGATTATAATTGTACTATATTGTGTTTATATAAACACAGTATCTGCAATACAAACACACATCAATATTTGTCCATTTTATTTTTCTTGGTACAAGCTTTTTGTAATATATAGTCATAATAATGATAAAATTACAAATAAATTCTTGAATAGTTGTTACATTTTGTATAACTTTTTTATTTTTTTTTTTATAATTATTTTTTTTTTATATATATATATATATATATATATATATATATATATATATATATATATATATATATATGTCTAATATTTAAGTTAATTGTTATTTTATATTTTGTGAATCTTTGACAGTGATGAAAAGGATAATTTATTAAGTATACTTTCACAACGATTGATATATATTTTAAATCGAAAATTAAACAAAGTTAAGAATAAGTAAAATTTACAAAAAAGGAATATAGTATGAAAGACCTAAAAATAAAAATTATCTATAATAGAAAGTTAAAACTAAGAAGAAAAAGTACATATCAAAGTATTCATTTTATAAATACAAAATTATTATAAGCCAAAAATAAACTAAATAAATTCCAGAATCTTTCTATGCACACATGTTGACCGACAAAAGTATCCCTTTTTAAAATAATTTGTATTTAAATAGAAAAATAATTTAAATTCAACTCAAATAAATTTAAAAATAATAATTTAATATAACTTTTTACATTAAAAAATGTAAGATGATTTTTAATTCACATTAAATCTAGAAAATATATAAAAGATACTAACATAATATTCTATTGAAAATTAAAACTTAGTTTCTCATCAAGAATAGTATAATGGGCTCGTCCATACCCAATATAGCTTTGTTACTCATGGCCAAACAAGACGTTGAGTTTGTTTCTACTTACAGTCACACAACATATAATACGTTCTTCTGTCAAATCAAATAGTAACTTAAATACATGATAAACATGTATATGCATTTTTATTACAATATCATAATTTTAAAATCTGTTCCGACCGCAATAAAATCTAAAAATAAATATATCAACAAAAAAAGGAATAATTGAATTGAATATGATATAACTAGTGTTATATAAAATTATATATGTGTTGATTAGAAGTCCATAAAGTGAGATCATTACCTCACTGCGTCCAAGATATTGTTCATTTTAAAGTTAAACTTTGTGAGATTCTGTCACGATTTTCTCTTTAAAAGACGTTTCAAAGAGTTGAGGAAGAAATTATATTTAAATTGACCTTGTTTTAGACTACTAAGTGATATGATACTATTGAGTGTACCGGAGAAGACTTCCCAATCGAGAACTAAGGGAGTTTTCGTTCTCACAGACTACGTTAATGTTCTGATTCTAAGTTTGTCAAATGAAGTCATTAGGATCAACCACCACATTTGAGGTATTGTCCGTTTTAGAACCTCAAACTCCGTCATGATTTTATCTTTAAAAGACATATCAAAAGATTGGAAAAGAAATATATATTTAAATTGACCTCCTAAACAATATATAAGACTAATGAGTATATTAGAAAAATACAATTATATGCTATATTACATTATAAAATTATCTCAATTCAATAAAGAATAAAGGCTTAAATATACATTTGGTCCCTATTTTTGTCAAAATTATTCAATTTGGCCCCTACTTTCGTTGTGTGGTCAATTTGGTCCTCATTTTTGTAAAATTGCATTCAATCAAGTCCTTTTAGCAGACAGTGTTAAAATTGTTAACAATACAGTGACAATGTAGAACTGTTTAGGGTATGTGTCAAATTTTTGCAGTGACGTTGGCACAATGTTTATTTAGTTATAATTTAGGGAAAAAATAAAATTAATTGCGTAAAAGAATGTTTAAGTGAAAAAATTAAAAAGCTAGAATTGAATATTAAATGCAACGAGAGAAAGTGGAAGATTAAATGCAGCAAGAGAAAGCGAGATTAAACTTGGACATTTGACTCTTCGAGAGAAAGGGAAAAATTAGGGTTCGTGAGAAAGGGGAAATTAGGATTCATGGACATCAAAGTAGGGTTTGTGAGGAAGGGGAAATTGCGCTTTGTTCGTGATTAGAGATTGGAGATTGGAGATTGTGCTTCAAGATTGTGCTTCGAGATTATGATCCATTGGAGCGTCAAACAGGTTAGTAAGCTTCAAAAATATTTGTGTAGTGTCTTTTCGTTTATGGTGGGTTTGCGGTGGGTTTTATAGTTTTGTTGTTTATTGTTTATAAAATGGTACTTTTTTGGTTGATTTGTTGTTTGTATTATCGCTTTCGATAGTGAAGAGTTGTAATATTTTGTGTTCGGTGGTCCCATTGTGTTCCCCTTTGTTTATGCATTTTTCAATTATGGTCCCCTGTTTAATTGATAACATGTTATTTTAGTTTTGTATTTAGATGTGTGACGAGAGATTCAAGGTTGTGGTCCACCATGATGGACATTTTGTTCAGAATGGTGGGCTTTTATATATGGGTGGATTTATTGATGATTGGTCATGTGACCCAGACACATGGGAGTATTTTGAGGTGTTAGACACACTTAAGTCTATGGGTTATTTAACTGTTAAAGAGTTGTGGTATGTTGTAGATAGACGGCTGCAATTTTTGTATGATGATAATGGGTCAATTAATATGGTGAACGTGGCTAAGCGTACTAGAGAAGTCCACTTGTTTGTGGTCCATATTGTGTCAAAAGCAGTTGTTGTAGATGATGATATAGAAATTAATTTGGAATATACGATTGTTGAAGTTAATGCTGAGTTGGGAGGTGGAGGTTTGAGTGAGGTTGTCTTGGGGGAGAAGGTTTGACTGATGTTGTCTTAGGGGTGGAGGTGACATTGAGGGTGAGTTGGGGGTGAAGGTGGACGTCAAAATGAGGCTGACTTGGGAGGTGGAGGTGAGAATCAGGCTGACTTGGGAGGTAGAGGTGAGGATGAGGCTAAGTTGGGAGGTGGAGGTGAGGATGAGGCTGATTTAGGAGGTGAAAGTGAGGATGAGGTTGTTTTGGGAAGTGGATGTCAGACTGAGGGTGAGTTTGGAGGTAGAGGTGAGCCTGACTTGAGAGGTGGAGGTGAGGATGAGTTTGGAGGTGGAGGTGAGGCTGACTTGGGTGGTGGAGGAGGTCAGGAGGGGGTGTTTGAAACTGAGGTGTATATTAAGGCCGAGGTGCATAGTTGGGATGATTCAGAGAATGAGAATGAGGACTTTGTTAATATTCCTGTTAGTGTAATGGGGGACATTAATAATTGTGATAATGATGTGGGTTCTGTGGTAGATGAAGTGGGTATAATTGAAGAAGAGAATCAAAGTGAATGTCAACAAAGGGGGAATGTGCGAAAACACATTGATAGAGGGCTTTCTGATGATCAGTGGCAGTTAGATGAATTGTTGAGTGGTAGAGAAACTAATTGTGAATTAGAGGATGATGATAGCAGTCGAGATGTATTTGGGATGTTTCTGATGCTGAAATACATTGCAGACTATAAGTGGGATATGGGAACATATTTCCTTGATAAGGAACACTTTAGAGATGTTGTTAAAACGTATGCAGTTCATGGTGGAAGAAATATAAGATTTGTCCATGGTTAGCTTATTGTGCGTTGTTGACTTCCTATCATAACTAGCAATTAAGGAAAGTTGTTGATGTTCATACTTGCAGTAGGCAATTTACCATTAATATAATCAATTCTAAGTGGTTGAGTGGGACTTTGGAGATAGACTTAAGTGAAAATCCAAGTTTAAAAATCAATGAAATACGTAACAAGGCTGTTAGGAAATGGAATACTAGAGTGTCAATGTCTGTGGCTCGTAGGGCAAGAGCAATGGCAGCAGACCAAGTCCAAGGTTCATTTAAAGAACAGTTTAGGAGAATTTATGATTATGCAAATGAGTTGTTGAAATCTAATCCTAGATCTACAATAAAATTGAAAGTGGAAGATGTGTTGGGTCAAGCAACATTCAAAAGGTTCTACACTTATTTAAAAGCATGTAAAGATAGTTTTGTGTCATGTAGACCAATAATTGGGTTGGATTGATGCTTTTTTAAAGGAAGGTATGTGGGTGAGTTATTAACTACTGTTGGTCGAGATGGTAATGACCAAATCCTGCCACTATGTTATGCACTTGTTGAAGTGGAGAACAAAGAGACATGGACTTTGTTTATGGAGCTATTGATTGAAGACCTCGGTGGGCCAAAAGTACGTCAATCCATCACCTTCATGTCAGACCAACAAAAGTTAAATATCAGTAATGATTTAATCAATATTTTAAAGTGTTTCCACTATTGATATGGACTTATATATTTCATTTTGGCTTATGACAAGGACTTATGCCTGATATACAAGAGCTATTACCTGGAGCAGAACAAAGATTTTGCATGCGGCATTTGTACGCCAATTTTAGGAAAAAATTTGGTGGGAAGAAATTAAATAATTTAATGTGGCGGGCTGCTGCAAGTACATATCCCCAAGCTTGGGAAAGAGAGATGAAAAATATCAAAGAAGTGAATCTTGAGGCTTACAAATACCTCATAGCCATTCCACCAAGGTTTGTTTTTTATCCTTCATATTGACAATATTGTTATACATTATGATGATGCTAACCTTTGTGTGACACATTCATTTTTAGATTTTGGTCCAGATCTAGGTTCACAAATCAAGCCATCTATGACACTCTGGTAAGCAACATGAGCGAAGCTTTCAATAGTGTCATTATTGATGCAAGGACTGAACCAATTATATCAATTCTAGAGGACATCAGAATTTATTTAATGAAGAGGTGGGCCAAAAACTGAAAGAAGGTGAAAGCTTTTAAAGGTTCAATCTACCCAAAGATTAAAAGTAGAAGTCGAGAAGAATCAGCCTTAACAAAGAGCTGGATTCCAAGGAATGTGAATAGTCAGTCTATTTCACACACATAATCAATTTCAGCGTTATTGCTAACTTTTTACACTTTAATAGTTGGTCAGAAGAAAAGATTTTTGAAGTGAGGCAGATTTTAGTTATTAGGGAAAAGTACAAAGTCAACATTGGCACACAAGAATGCACGTGTAGGAAATGGATGCTCAGTGGTATTCCTTGTTATCATGCACTTGCTTTAATTAGGTTCTTAAATTTGAATGCAAAGGAGTTCATACCACACTGGTTCACAATTTTCACGTATGAAGAAATATATCACTCCATAATCTATCCAGTGAATGGGCAGCTGCTCTGGGAGAGGACTTCCTATAATGATGTGCAACCTCCCTTGAAAAGGAGATTACCTGGGAGGCCAAAGAAAAAGAGGAGATTGGAATAATGGGAGTTAAAGAAAAATGATACATAATTGAGGAAAGGTGGCCATCATAAGAGATGTAGGGTTTGTCGTGAAGTGGGATATAACAGAAGTAATTGTCCGCATGTCCCTAAAAAACACAGCCTACACAGCAACCACCACCCCTATCAAGTCAGTAGTCCACACAACTAACACAACCTACACAGTAATCACCACCCCCATCAAGTCAGCATTCCACACAACCAACACAACCTACACAGCAACTACAGGAAGTCTCAATACAGACTGGGCAACCAAGTACAAGGCAAAAATTGCAGATTCGAAGACCAACTTGAAGATCCTTTTGTGTGTTTTAATTAGGCCTACTTAGGAGACCACATTTTGTGTCAAATGTATTTAGGCCTTTTTTGGTGTAATTTTGTAGTAATTGGTTCTCTATTTTGTTTAGTTATTATGTCCAACACTTGACTTCTTTTTAACATCTGAATTGCTTGAGTAAACAGGTTCTGATTGCACTTAAATGAATATTGGTCTCCAATATTGGAGTTGTGATTAGCCTTTGTGCTTTTGTGCTTGGCAAGTTGTCTTACCAAAATGTGGACTGAATTATATTTTGCACTTCTCATTGCCAAGTTGTCTTATAAAATTACGGACTCCATTACATAAATTTTCACAAAAATAAGGACTGCATTGAACATATTTAACTTAAAATAGGGACCAAATTGAACAATTTAAACGAAGATAAAGATTCATATTCATGCATCCAAAACAAAATAAAGATTGCTTAACCCTACTTCATCTGGAACACAAAAAACATTCATAACTTCATTCATAAATTACAAAGCAGAACCAGTGATTGGTTTTTTAACATTCATACTCAAAAAACAACATCCTCACCTAAACACATTGATTTTTTAACATTACTAGCACCATTACTATAAAAATTACAACAATAACAATAACTAATCTTAAGAAAAATTGGACCGTTTTCTTTAAAACCCTCACTAAAGTCTCTAGTTCAGAAATCTTCATCCTTTGCTGGATTATAATACCATCCCTTTCATCATATAATTCTTCATCACACTAGAAGCAGCACTCTATTGTTGAACACAAAATGATCAAACCATAAATTTTGTCCTATCAATCTATACGAAAGGCAAATGACAATGAGTTTTTTAAGGCACATCAATCTAACCTTGTACTTTGAACAACCCCAAAATTGTCTACCATTATTCTTTGAAGTTCTTGCCACTCGAACCACTGCAAGTTCTCCACATTTGCAAATGGGGGTTAAATCCATACCCTTGGAACCATGAATATGAGACCCACTGCAACTTGGCTGCCCCCAACGATTACAACAAGAGGATGAAGACGAATGGTGATGAGACATACCTCACAAACATAAATTCAAAATCACCAAGTGGATTGTGTGCATGTTCTAGCTAGCCACAAATTTCCAAACCCTAATTTCTTCCCCAATTGGATTTCATTTACTTTTAAACCTACAACGACCATTAAAATGAACACAGTGTCAACGTCACTGCAAAACTTTGACACGTACCCCAAACAATTCCACGTTGTCATTGTGATGTTAACAATTTTAACATCGTTTGCTAAAAGGACTTCATTGAATGCAATTTTACAAAATGAGGGCCAAATTGACCACACAACAAAAATAGAAATCAAATTGAATAATTTTAATGAAAATAGTGACCAAGTTTATATTTAAGTCAAGAATAAAATAGCGTCAATAAAAGATAATACTAAATTAGTTTTTAAATTAGTTTTTAAGAAGTTTGATTTCTTTTACATAAAAAAACGAATAAAATAGTTTATTAAAAAATATTACACAAAAGCTGATAAAAAATTATATTCCGCTAGTATAAAGATATAAAGTTTATCATACATACCGTTGTTCAGTTTTTAATTTAATTATTTTTTATTTTTTATCATTTTATATGTGTGATATTATATATCTTTTGATAATGTTTTTTGTATTTTTTAACATTAAAAAAAACTAAAATATGAATAATAAAACATTAAAAGAAAATAAAAATGTGTGAAAGAATTAAAAAAAATTGGTCATAATTAAAAAATTAGAGGGAGTAAATTAAAGATCAAAATTATAAATTTTATAAAATATAAAAGTCATTATAAGACAAAAGGAAATTAAATAAATTCCAATATTTTTAAACGTCAATATCCACATACAGGACTATAACTTCTAATATCGTTTTTCTAATATAACGTGTATTTAAATAAAAAATAAATAAATTATACTCAACTGAGATTTAGAAAATTTATTCAATTTTTCTAATTAATTGAAGTATAAAGAAAATTTCACTTAAAATTATATATATATATATATATATATATATATATATAAAATATTTTAATAGAATCTAAAAGTTAAAATCTCAACCCAGATTCAAGATACCATTATGGACACATTCATACCCACCACAAATGGTTTAGGTAGTTATGTAAGATGTTTGGGCTCATTGATGTTGAGTTTTGTTGATATTTACATTGATGAATATTTTATCAAATGAATTTAAGGAATGTAAAAATATTACATAATTTTATATTTTAAATATAATAAAACTCTTTATAATTAAAAAAAATTGTTTTATCTTTTAGTTATGTTTTAATCACATTTATTGATATTTAAAAATCAGATAAATTTTCCTATATAGTTTATTTCATAATTTCACAACATAACATTTTAAAAATAGAAATTATTAATTTTTAGGTGTGCTAAATTTGAAATTTTATTTAATATTAAGAAAGTATTTCTACAGCATTTTAAATTTTAAACTTTATTTTACATAATTTCCATTAGAAATTATACTAAAGTGAAATTAATTTAATTAATCGTGTGCTAAATAATTGATCAAAGCATAGAAGAAGCAACATCAACATTGATTGCAAGTGCAACTAAACATGGTCAAACATCAAACAGCAAAGGAAAAGTAGCAAATCAGTGACATTTTGTTGCCCAGAAGCAAACAAATAATTCAAAATCGTTGGTTGATTGATTCATTCAAAACAACTTAGGTTTTGTCGAATTTGCAAAATGACAAAGTTCTACAGAAGAAAAATATAGTCATCCTGCTGTCCACTTATGAGTACAAATTCAAGTGTTCTATAATGATTATACTTTTTTATATTCATAATAATAACATGCATAGGTCATAATCTCATAACTCAAAACTATCTTTATTATTTCCTAATTTTACTCAAAAAAAAATTGTTTTTGATTTTTCTAATTTTTCCTTATGCTCATTTCACATTCTAATCATTTATTGAACAAAATGTACACATAGAAGAAAAACCTATAACAGATTCATTTCTATGCATTCTCTGCATCATCACAATCTTCTTCCCCTCTTCCCACACTACCCACTATTTCATAATCTTCATTTTTCACTTCATCTCTTTGGTTTTATGAGTGAAGATTATTCTTCAGTCTCTGAGAATATTTTCTCTATGCAGCTCCTACTCCAAGAAAGTCAATGAATGCCATGTTATTGACCTTGTTGTTACCCATGATGTTTTCATTTTCCCCAGAAATTGAAAGATTGGTAGTGTTGTTGGTGGCAACTGACTCAGATACTGAAACTTCTGATGAATTTGACTCTGAATAATGAGATTGATCCACACCCATTAGTCTTCTCATGTGCCCTGCCTCAAATGAACTCCTCCAACCACCAAAATACATGCCAAAATTCACTTCCCTAACTGGTTCTCTGCTATCTCCAGATAAACCTGCACTCACATAAACATGTTACCCTAAAGAAGAATAAGAAAATGACATGCACTTGAATTCATAAACAAACTTACACAGTGGTCCCAATATTTAATAACCCTTCAATCAGAGTCATATACAATTTATATCATCTAATTGAACAAACATTTTGTGATGCAAATAAATTGTTGTGGTTTAAAAGTTTTGTAATGTTTACATGGAAGAGCAAATCATACCCAATAGAGCACCACCAAAGGGTTGGAGATTCTGAACAGGACAATGGTTTAGAAATGGCAGAGGAGTTGGTGTTGCTGAAGAGGGAGTGAAGGAGAGGTTGGTTCCTATTGAGGCAGATTCATCAATGATGGTGCTTGAAATGGTTGATTCACTCCCTCCATTCATTGACAAGATCAAATCCAAATTCTTTGGTGGAAGGATCTGAATTGTGGGTTTTCTCCTTCTGTAGACACATGATTTTTCCCTTTGCCTCCTAGCCATGATCACATGCCAATGATTCTTCACTGCATTATCAGTCCTACCAGGGAAGAGTCTAGAAATCATGGCCCATTTGTTACCATACACTTTGTGAGCATTCAAGAGTCTCTCCTCTTCTTCCTCACTGAAACCCTTTCTGTTAATTCTAGGATCTAGCTGATTAAACCACCTCAGTCTGCAACTTTTACCTGCAATTACAAAAAACCTGTTAACACAAAAACATAGTTTTTCGCTAAAAAGCAAAACTGTCATGTCATTTACCTGATCTTCCTGGAAGATGTTCTGCTATGGAGTTCCAATTTTGAGGTCCCAATTGTGCAACAAGCTCTTTAAGTTTGACATCTTCAACTGGCCTCCAATGCCCTCTTGCACAAAGCTTAGCGTGTCTGAGTTTCCCTGTATCAGAATAACTATTAGCTTCAAGTTCTTCACCAGGTTTCAGAGACAAACTCATGGCTTCAACCCCAGAAGATTCTTCTTCTTTCTCCTGGTGTTGAATCACTGAGGAGTTCAAATTCTTAAAGGGCATGCCAGAACTTTCACTTTCTGTGCCTCCAACATGACCCATGAACCCCAAAGTGCTTGAACACTGGAGAGCAAGAACAGGAACAGAAGGTAAACTACCACCATTCCTCAAGTGTAGTGAGTTACTCATTGAAACTGAATATGCAGAAAACCAAAAACTCAGACTTTAACAATGCCGAGGTAAGGAAAACAACATCAGACAAATGCTAGTGGGTGAAAAAAGAAACTCAATGAGATAAAAAAACACACACACACACACAGAGAAGAGATTCATTCATGGCCACTGTGAATTCCCTCCTCTGAGGCAGCCATTGATGAGTCACAGAGGAGAGAGAAAAAGAAGAGACAAATGGTGTTCAGAATGAAGACACAGGAACCAGAATAAAAGGACAAGGTTTTAAAGAAGAGTTGAAGTAAATTACAAATAATATTTTTCTTTTTACTTCTTTTATTTCCATTGATGAAAGCTCAGGCTCTTTGTTCTCAGTTATGTGGAAAATTGAAACCAGTGGGTCCACTGTTTCAGTTTCTCTCTCGTTTTTAGGAAAAAAAACATTAAACAAATATGAGTGAGTGTGTGTGCATGCAATTCAAGAACCGCTCGTGTGGGTTGTCAGTTTCACTGAGCTTTGCACGTTTTTTTCCTTCTCCAGCTTTTCTTTCTCGGGCTCTGGGAAAAAACAAAAGATACGCGAGATTATTTGCCAACACTTTTTACTTTTACGATCTCAGTTAAATATTCTGTACACTAAAATATTTTTATCTGTTTACTTACTATTTAGTTCTATGGTTAATTTAAATTTTATTTTCAAAATCTTTTATAAATTTAACTGACGGGATTCATAATTAAATACTGCATTTTAAAATTAAAATAGATAATTTTTTAAATACAAAATTTTAAATTTTATGGACATTAAATTTATTTTAATATATGTAAAATAATAATAACAAAAACACATACCTTCTCGTGTGTGTGTGTCCTTTCTCGTATTTATTAACTAATATATCTCGTTCTTATTAACTAATAACCTTTTTTTTTGTCGCTTGAAGTTTTAATATTTTTCTAAGAATGAGAAGAATAATTTATTAATTATTTAATATATAGTGGATTTATTTAATTTAATGTATTTAACACCTTCATTTCATCGTGTCATTTGTAAGTCATTAGCATAAAGCTAGAAAAAAAATACCTAATTGGATATAAACATTAATTTATAGCTTTTTACCTCTTTTAAATCGTTAAGTTTTGTATTAATCTGCTCTCTGGAATAAATAAATGAGGGTTTTTAATGAATTTCATAAAGTATACTAATTAAAAATTATTTAATATAACTTATTCCATCATTAAATTGCTCAAAATAATATTATGGGTTTATCTTGTAAGCTTTTACACATTTCATATAAATATGTTACCTGTTATAAAAATAATAATTTTACTAAACTATTATATATATATATATATATATATATATATATATATATTATATCTCAATTTGAAATACATCTAGCTCTTGTTTAAGTAAATTTTAAACGCATCAATTATAATTAAAAATTACACAAATATTTTTATTGTCGTTATTTAATTATGAGTACAAAATTATTCTTAATTATTCGTTTTATCTTTATTTGAAATAAATAGTATAAATATTCTTTGCATTAAGTTATGTTTGTTTTTTATGAGTCATTATATGAATCACATTTTATATAAGTTTTTCGTACCTTATTAGTTTGATTTGGATGGTATTGCCAAATTTGAGAATGTTTCCCCGAATCACAAATCACGTTCTAAAGAATTTTCAAATTCCTTATATGTAACTTTAGGAACTTTAAAGAGTTTTTTTCATTTTCTTCAATCCTTGGATTCTCATGAAGTTTCTCAAGTTTAGTTGACGTAGATACATTTTTTTCATCTTCATTACAAGTCTTCCTCTTGAAAAACAAATCAATGATTTTACTCTTTATCATAATTTTTCTAATATGAATTTGTCACCTCTCACCTATTTAGAAAAATAAAAAATTATGAATACCCCAACCTAAATCTCAAAACCAAAAATAACAACTTCTAAATGATTATATTCTCTTACCTTAAATAGATTCCTAATACTACTCTTCCTCCACACAAGTTCTTTCCTTACACAACTTCAAAGCCTAAAATAACTCCATCTATACAAAGAAGAGTTCGATCAATGATCAGATCATGATTTTATTATTTATAACAAATAGAGATCTGCCTATAATGTATAAAACCACATACAAGAGGAAAACATATTACTTTGAACAAAAAAGGGTAAAAAATCAACCTACTCAAAAGAAGAAATTGTTCGATCCAAAATGTTCTATAACTCTTTAATTTCTTTTTGGTGACATTTGATTTTGGAAAAGATGAGATTGACGGTGAAAATTAAGATAGAAAGAAAATGTGAGAAAGAGAAATTCATTAATGGCCACTCCACTATTATAAATTTAAATTAGTTATTTTAATATACCAAAATTTAATATAATTTAAATTTGTTATATATATATATAAATATATATATATATATATATATATAATTAAAATAAGATAACAAATCACAAATCTTACTATTTGAAATAGGTCATATAAATTAAAATAATATAAAAAAAGGTTAAAATACTCCGTTAGTCCTCGTTTTTGTCGCAGAATCTCAATTTGGTCCTCGTATTTTTATTAGTCTCAATTAGGTCCTCATTTCTGTAAATTAGTATCAATTAGGTCCTTTCCGTTAGTAGAGAACTAACACTGTTAAGTAGGTGCCACGTGTCAGCTCCTCGTTTTTTTGAATTTTTTTAATTTTTTTTAATTTTTTTTTAATTTTTTTTAAAATTTTTTAAAATTTTTAAAATTTTTTTTTAAAATATTTATGCCACGTGTCACTTCTGTAGTGTGCCACGTGTCAATCAAATATTGTGACACGTGTCAAATTAATGTATGAATCTCAATTTGATCCTCATATTGTAAAATTGATTTGATTTGAGTCCCAATTTTTTTAAAAAAATTTTCAATTTCAGGTACTCCAAATTTAGACCAAATTTTACTTTTATATAATGTTATGATTATTTTTATTAAAATTGATATTTTTATTAAATATTTTATTAATATTAATTATATTTAATATTAAAATTTTAAATATATTTATTTTAATTTTTTATAAAATTATTTTAAAATTTAAAATTTGAATTTATAAAATTGTTATTTTTAAGCCAACTCTAAAATAATGTTGATATTGAATATTATACAAATATTTCGAATATAAATTTCTTAATCTATATATTTAAAATTTTAAAATAAAATTTAAATAAAGTTTAATGTAAAATATAAATTTAAATAAATTAAATGTTGTTAAAAATATGTAATAGAAATATCACTTGTAATAAAAGTATCATCATTACATTTATAAAAAAATTAAATTTGTTCTAAATTTGGAGCACATGAAATTAAAATTATTTTAAGAAAATTTTGGACTGAAATCAAATCAAATTAACAAATATGAGGACCAAATTGAGATTCATACATTAATTTGACACGTGGCACATTATAGAAGTGACACGTGGCATAAATATTTTTTTAAAAAATTCAAAAAAATTCAAAAAAAAATTAAAAAATTCAAAAAAAATTAAAAAAATTCAAAAATTCAAAAAAACGAGAAGTTGACACGTGGCACCTACTAAACGGTGTTAGTTATCTATTAACGAAAAAGACCTAATTGATACTAATTTACAAAAATGAGGACCTAATTGAGATTTTGCTACAAAAACGAGGACCAACGGAGTATTTTAACCTAAAAAAAACTTAATGGTGTGTTTTGATAGATTATTTTATTGAAGCAATTCATGTTTTTTTTTTAAGAATTTAGATTTCTTTGTAATGAAATACCTTGTTTAGATAGAGAAATTAAAAAGAATTGAAAATACAAGCATTTTTTTTAGTATTTCAATTAGCTAAATCAGTAGAAATTCAAATAACTTCAAAACAGGTGGAATTTGAAATTCTTCTCATTCACAACTTCACACTCTGGACTCTATGGACCTTTAATATTATAAATTATTTAAATATTTTAAGTTACTAATATTTTTAAAATTTAATTTAAAAAATTTGATACATTAAAATAAAGGCTTAATTATATTTTAAGTCCTTGATAAATTTGGAACTTTCAATTGAGTCTTTAAAAAAATTTTGTGGTTGCTTCTTGAATTTAAAACTTTTAAGTTCCTATACTTAAGTGTTGCTGTTAACTTTGTAATGTGGTAGTTATTTTGCATTATGACTTTCTACAAATATCGCCACATAATATTTTTTAGAGAAGACGATGATGACGAGATATTTTCTAAATATTCACTGTATTTAACGAAAATAGTTTTTAAAATTAAGTAAAATTAAAAAATTGACAAATTAACAAATTAAAAAATTTAAATAAATAAGTAAATAATTACAAAAATATAAAACATGTGACTGAAAAACTTATAAAAACAAAATATAAAATATATAAATTATAAAATTATAAAAATTATAAAATATATAATTTCATAGTTACAAAATTATAAATTATAAAATATAAAATATAATTTTTTATTTTATAATTTTAGAGTTTTATAATTTATAATTACAAAACTACAAAATTTAAAAAAAATTATATTTGTATATTTTGTAATTTCATAATTATGAAATTATACATTTTTATAATCTAATAATTTTATAATTTGTTAATTGTTGTAATTTTATATTTTTTAATTTTTAATTTTATAATTTTGTTTTCATAATATTACATTAACATGTTTTATATTTTTGTAATTTTTAATGTTTTACATTAAATTTAAAAATTATTTTCGTCAAATGCAGCAACTATTTAGAAAAAATCTCGTCATGAGGGTCTCTTGTAAAAAAATATTATGTGGAAATATTTATGGAAAGTAATAGTGCAAGTGTCACCTTACAAAGTTACCACAGTCAACTTAACTATAGGTCTTAATTGAAAAGTTTTAAAATGTTAAAAACTCAATAGAGCAATAGAATTTATTAGAGACTCAATTGAAAGTTTTCAAATTTATCATACAGACTCCAAAGATGAAATTGAAATGTAAGGTATTTTAATTTCTTTATCCAAACAAGTTATTTAAAAAATGAAGAGAATTTAATTGCTACCAATTCAAATACAATGCATTTCAATTTCCTAGCGTTGTTGAAATGCTTCATCCAAACACAGGATAATAATAGTGTTAATTATCATCATTTCTTCACTATTGAAATCTACTATCCATTGGATAATTTAAAAAAAATAATGAATGTATCTTTATTTCATATTTAATATTTGATATTTTAATATGAGAACAAAAATAATAATTTAATTGATGATAAATATGGGTTAAAAGTGAATAAAATAAAAGGTGATAAATAGTGAGCAGATGCCACATATTACCTAAAGAATGAGATTATAAGGGGAATGGTGTCTTTTATTATTTTCAAATTTATAAAGAGTACCAAAAGTAGAAGGAAAAGGGGATACAACTTTGCATATTAAATATAAAAAAAAAAATTCAGCAAAAAAATAATGTGTTCTTGTAACTAAAATCGATATCAATTTTAAATCTTCACCGAAAATATAGTAAGTAAGTATATGCATTGATTTGAATCATCTCAATAATCACCTAAAACCCCATAAATCAACTTACATTTGATTTTATCTAAAAAAAAAATATTATCAGAGAAGAGGTGAAATCATAACTATGAGTACCTAAAAAAAATATACTTAAACATACTTAATTACATAAGAATGATTAAAATAATACAAAAAAAATTATGATAATAAATAAAATACATGATTTTATTGCTTCTTTCCCCATTACCCTACTTCTACTAGTCACTTACAAAATTTTTAACAAAATAATTACTAAAAAATCCCACATATGAAAATTTTGTAAAAAAAATGAATAGGTTTGAAAATCGTAAAAAGTAGATGAAAGTGTATCAAAACCAAAATCAAAATTAAAGAAAATAAATAAAATTGATCTGATTGGTGAAATACCAATCACCTATTATGATTTGACATTAATCATCCTTGTGGACGATCTATGGAGATAACAACCTCCTCCTCCTATATATTTTTTTTTCTTTTCTTACACTCTATTTGTGGGCTACAAGTTCTCCACTAACATCAAAAGAGAACCCTACTAAACCACTCTCTAAAAACTTGTATAGGTATGTGTGATTCTTCTTGTACTCTCTTAGTGTTCTCCATTTCTTGTGTATTTATAGCATTGGATTACTAGTTGTTGATGCATTGGAAGACGGCCGCATGAACAATTATGTGAATTAGGATTTTGAACCATTTTTTGTGTACATGCTCAACCCTAATGGGCTTAGCCCAATTTAAGATGGGCTTTTTTATCTTAGTTTATTCTTTCTATGATGGATTTTGTGGTGTTCCTTTTATATACGTTGGAACATTTGTAAGTAATTTTTTAAATAGATTCTAAATTTATAAAAGACATATTTATGTGAGCCTACTTAGTGACTACAAGATATTATCAAATAAATTTATATTCTATAAATAAAATTTACACAAAATTCAGTTCATCATGAATTCATGCTATAAGAATTTGTCGTGCTTCCTATAATAAATGAAACACTATATTTATAGTAATAATATTTATAATAACTAAATAAAAAATAATTATTTATATTTAAGTAGTGAATACAAACAAAAATAATTGGTATTTTATTATTAATAATGACTTTTATAAAATATAAATTATTAACAAAGTTTTATGCCTTAATTAAAATTAATAATGAGATTATTAGGTAGAAATTCCTTTTGATATTAGTTTAAAGTTTGTTTATAATGGGCTTCAAATCCTTTTAATTTTTTTATTATGTAGTTCCTTAAAAACAAGTTTTTGTTTTGTATGTTTTTTAAGATAAATTTAGTTTGATCTCCCATGTGTTTTTGTAATGGAATATGAGGATTTAGTTTACTTTAGTTTGTTGTGAATGAGAGATTTAGATTGTTCGAGAAAGACTTGTTAAAATGGAAACTAAAACAGGTGTTGGATGTTACCTATGACAGCTTTGCATTGAAGTAAACTCGCATATGAGAAGTTGTTGCCATGTTTGGAAGAGAGGAAGAACAAATACAAATTACACTAATAAACTATTACCCATCATTATGATGATAATGAAGTATTTCTAATTTAGATAGTATATTCATTTATTTATAGTTGTTATTTCTATTAACAATATATTTTTTTGGACATAAAATATTGTTTTTTTCTTATTATGTAAATTAATGGTGTAGAATGGATATATATTTTATAAATGAAAAAACTAAAATATAAATAAAAAACAATTAGTTTTCTTTCAAAATTAGTATTATTTTCATAATAATTTTAAATTAAATAATATTTTAGATACTAATTTCTTGAAGTTGCATTACTATAAACTAATTGACAATTTTCGTTTTCAAATTCAATTTCTAACACTCCTTTTTACTTGAGTTGATTATCAGACTTAGGAATTAAGGAATATTTATTACTAAAATTAATCTCTAATATAGAAAATATATCATATTGTTTCCCTCATTTACTACAAGAAAATATTTTATTAGTGGCCAATTTTAGGGATAAAAAATAATTAATTACTATAGTAGTTAATTTAGATATCAATTTATAAACTAAAAATTATTGGTAACTAAAATAGTTTCTAAATTGGTCTCTAAATTGATCAATATAGTGAATTGGTCTCTAAATTTGCTCCATTAGTGACCAATTCAAATACAAATCTTGATGTGAGTTGGGCTCACTTAAGCCACGAGTTATGATCACTTACCTTTTAAAAACCTATTTTTTTAATCTTTGAACCAGAAAAATAAACTCTGATTTCATTGTATTTATATGCATATCTTGATAACTTTGAGATCCTACAAATTTCAATATCAGAAAAAGATAAAATTGTTTCCATTCTACTAATTTGAAATATGAAAATGATTGAAAAACTATTTTTATATTTTTATATGGTTTGGTGAGCTAATACACTTAATCTACTAACCTGTGGTAGGTTGAGTCGGGTTGTAAAATTTGTGGTTCACTAGAAAATAAGTCGGGTTGGATTCACTTATAAATGGATAAACAAAGAAACTCACGTACATTTGAGGAATAATAAGTCTATAAAATCTGTTATAAATGACATATAATTAAAATTAGTAAAGAGATTGTCAAACTATGACTTATTGCCGTCGTCAGGTTGTCGTCTGAGTTCACGTCTGGGTTGTCGGTAGAGATGGCAACCGGGCGGGGCGGGGACGGGTTTCACTATCCCATACCCATCCCTGTCAAAAAAATTCATCCCCATCCCCATCCCTAAACCCAACGGGTATCAAAATTTTGTCCCATCCCCATCCCCACCGGGTAACGGGTGTAATCTCGTACCCATACCCATACCCGTTTTCTTACTACTTTAATATTAATTTTAATTAATTTTTATAAAAAATTACGGTAAAGGAAACATAATATTATTAAATATTCAATATTAGGAGAATGGTTGTTTCTTCGATATCAAATACTTTGAAATAAATTATAATTGTTTACATTTTAGATTATAATACCAAATAAAATTTGATGAGAACCAAAACATATATTAAATTTGCAAACATTAATGAAACTTAGTTGATAAATTTTAAGAATATTTTTTTAAAAATATAAAAGGAAAAAAATATTTTTTTAAAAATATAAAAGGAAAAAAAAAATATTTAAATTAAAATATATTTTAAATGTTTGTTTACTTCAATTTTTTTAAATTATAATGAATCTATTTTTATACGATAATAAAATTTATAATACATCACTTGATCAAAATGATGCAAAGAAAAAATAATAAACATAATAATAAAATTTTAACATAGATCTTGTATCTTTTGAACCACAATATATGTTGGATGGTGGTAAAAAAATATTCATGGCAATTACATTAAATTTTTATATTGTAG